>Ga0066793_10000072_pt1 | contig 30767 bp, 40 predicted proteins | sample PersoiDNA2013189_FD_83876 | JGI IMG/M metagenome (GOLD analysis project Ga0066793, IMG submission 83876) | Permafrost soil microbial communities from the Arctic, to analyse light accelerated degradation of dissolved organic matter (DOM) -... | ecosystem: Environmental > Terrestrial > Soil >... | reverse complement strand
CTAATCGTTGAGACGGTCTTCAACATCCCCGGCATCGGCCGGGCGTTCGTGACCGCGGTCGAGTCCCGCGACTACCCCATGATCCTCGGCACGACGATCCTGTTCTCGATCATCATCGCCATCGCAAACCTGGTGGTCGACGTCATGTACGTCTTCATCGACCCGCGCGTGAGGCTCGCGTAGCCGTGGCCCTGGCAGCGCCGGCGCTCGAGCATGCGGTCGATTGGGAGGTCGCCGAGCAGCAGACCGGCCTGTGGCAGGACGCCTGGCATCGGTTCCGGCGCAACCGGCTGGCTGTGTTGGGCGCGGTGTTGATCCTCTTTCTGATTCTTGTCGCGTTCCTGTCTCCCTTGCTCGTGCACTTCGGCATCATCGTGAACCCGACCACGCAGCAGGTCGAGAACATCGAGGTCGGGCCCGCCCAAGCCGGCCATCTGCTCGGCACGGACGAGCTGGGGCGCGACACGCTCAGCCGGCTGATGTACGGGAGCCGGATCTCCCTTTCGGTCGGGATCCTGGTCCAGGGCATCATCCTTCCGATCGGCCTCGCCATCGGCCTGGCGGCCGGCTATTTCGGCGGCCGCATCGACAACCTGCTTATGCGGTTCACCGACATCTGGTACGCGTTCCCAGACCTGATCTTCGTGCTGGTGCTCGTCTCGGTCTTCGGGCCGAACCTGCTCTCGATTTTCGGGGCTATCGCGCTGGTGAACTGGGTGAACCTTGCCCGGTTGGTGAGGGGCCAGGTTTTGGCGATCAAGGAAAAGGAGTACATCGAGGCCGCGCGCTCGTCGGGGTCGCCGCCACTGAAGCTCATCCTCAAGCATCTGCTACCCAACGCCCTTGGCCCGATCATCGTCACGGTAGTGTTCGGCATCCCCCAGGCCATCTTCCTCGAGGCCGTCCTGAGCTTCCTGGGCGTGGGCATCCAGCCGCCCACCCCGACCTGGGGTCAGATGGTCTTCGACGGCTACGAGGCGATCTACGCAAATCCGAGTTCAGTGGTCTTTCCCGCCCTCGCGATCGGCTTCACGCTCCTTGCGTTTTCGTTTATTGGCGACGGGTTGCGCGACGCGCTCGACCCCCGAATGCGACGTTGACTTACCAACCCACAGCTGTATCTGAGATCGAGTCGAGGACGGACACACTTCCCAATCCCTCGACCGCCTTGATCGCTGACGCTTGCCAACGCCTCAACATCGGACTTCGTGTGGCGCCGCCTGGCGTCAAATCTTCGGGGCCCGGCCACCGATTGATAGGTCGGGCCTTACCACTGCGCTTCAGCGGGAGCATCGAAATTTTCCTCGAAGCCTTTGATCGGGCCGAACATGGTGACGTACTCGTGGTCGACAACAAAGGTCGGCTGGACGAGGCCTGCTTGAGCGCCCTGATCGCTCACGAGGCAATGTCAGCTGGGGTCGCCGGCGCCGTTCTTTGGGGCGCCCACCGAGATTCAGAGCCGTTGAATCAACTCGACTTCGCAGTGTTCAGCTATGGAACGTTCTCGAGAGGACCGCAGCAAGTAAGGCAGCCGCACCCGGACTCTCTCGTGTCGGCTCGGGTCGGCACTGCAGTTGTCACCAATGACGACGTTGTCATAGCTGACGCTGACGGAGTCATTTTCGTCGCGGCTTCAAGACTGAGTCAGGTGCTCGAAACAGCAAGGTTGATCGCAGCGATCGAACGCGATCGGACTGCTCGCCTGCGCAGTGGCACGAGCCTCCGCGATCAGTTCGACTTCTCCCAATTCCTGGCCCTACGCAGGGAGGATCCTACCTACACCCTTCGCAGGCACCTTCGCGGAGTCGGCGCCGAAATTTGAGTCGAGCTCATGAGCCCGGATTATTCGGGCATGTTCCTAACCCTGGATACCACGAATGGAGTTGACCGACACCAATTAGTTGGTGCAAAGGAAAAAAGACAGAAAACTCTAAAACCGGCTGGGCAGTAGTCTATCCCCACCTCCGCTACTACGACCCGATTACATCCATCGACTGGCTTTGCAGGGTGTTCGGATTCACCGAGGTCTTTCGCATGCCTCGAGGAGGGGGAGATGTCGTCTCCCGCCTTGAAGGGCCTGATGGGGGTTTGGTAATGGTGTCGGGGATCTCGGAGGATTTCAAGCAATGGCTGCGTGAGCGTGTGCCGAACTTCCGGGAGTCAGTCGATCGGGGATGGCCTTACCTTTCCCATGCAATCAGCATGCACGTGGTTGACGTGGACGCCCACTGCAGCCGCGCCAAGGCCGAGGGAGCGAACATGTTGTCATTTCCGACAAACCAGCCATGGGGACTACGCTCCTACGCGGCTCTGGATGTAGAGGGCCACCAATGGGAGTTCGCCACGATGCTTCGTACAGTCGAACCCGAGGAATGGGGCGCGGTCAGAGTCCTGCCTCGTCACCGCTAATGTCACGCGAGGCCGATCGCTTTCTGGTCCAGCAGTTTCATTGTGACTCGCGGCTACGACCCGAGCCGACGCATAATCCGCACTGTGCGTGATCTCCAGCTATCGAGCTTTCGCCGCGAGATCTCCGCTGGTATCGGAGCCGCCCGTCGCGGCGTCGAGTTAGCAGAAAGCCGCGTCGGCGCGAATCATGTCTCCGTCAAGGAGGGACGCGACGTCGTTACAGCCAGCGATTTCGCAGTCGAAGAGTTGATGCGGAGCTTGCTCCTAGATTCTCTTGGGCAGCCTGTCGTGGGAGAGGAACAGCGCGGCGCCCGCCCGAGTGACCGCAGCGGCTACTGGCTTGTCGACCCCATCTGTGGGACTAGGAACTACGCATCGGGTATGTCGCTCTACTGCGTGAACCTCGCCTTCGTCCAAGGGGACGAGGTCATTGCGGCGGTCGTTGCTGACCCATCTACCTCCGAGATCGTCATTGCTGAACGTGACAGGGGAGCCTGGCTCCTCAAGGGCGATAAGCTCCACAAGATCAGAGTCAGCGCCCTCTCTCGGATGATCGTGGTGGAGGACGGGAAGTCGAAGGGCGCAAGACGAGCACAAGCCGCAGCCTTCTTTGCTGCCGCTATCAGTGCCGATCGGTGGGACTTCCGGTCGTTGGGGACCACGCTGTCGCTGCCGTATCTGGCTGCGGGACGTATCGCGGCCTATGTCCTCTTTTCAATCTCGGCGGTTCATAGCGCCGCGGGCAGTCTCCTCGTGACCGAAGCGGGCGGTATCCTCTCAGACATCGACGGCCGGGCCTGGACGATTGACTCTTCCACGATGCTGGCTTGTGCCAATCAGGCCCTCCACAACGATCTGCTCGATCTGGTTACTCACGTTGGCGGCCTCCTCCCTGAAGCTAACCCTGCGAAATCGGGACCATAAGGCGCGCCATAACCGGTCGTCCTCTGACACGGGCCGTTGGTCGCCTTCTTCACTTCTCGATTACCCTCGAATCGAGAGGTTTCGAGTTCGATCTTGGCTGCCATGACAACGTACTGGGTGTTCCCGTTGTGTCGGCCTGGGTCCACTCGGCCGGAGTCGAACCCCTGGCTAGATGTCAAGACGGCCCACTGCTTCGAAGGCGAGCTGGCGGAGAGCTATCGCGTTTGTCCAGGTCGCCACGATCAATCCGGCTGCTCAGTTCTTCACAAGTGTCGGCTTAGCAGAGGCGCCTCGCCGGCCCGACCAGTTCGAGGCCGCTGCCGACCGGGCTGGCTGTAGGAGGGCAAAAGTCCGACCAGGCCTCTGCAGATTGACTTTTGCCTCCCCACAACTCCTTGGAGCCGATATCGGCGGCCTGATTGGCGGGGGCCCGCCGCATACCAATGTGCGGCGTGGTTCTGCGATGCACTGCCAAGGTCTTGAACCTTCTCGGTGCCGGCCCCAAAGACATTTCTGCCGTGGAGCACTCCGACGACGACTGGTTACGTCAATCTGCTCTGGCTTGAGCGCCAGAAATGCCTGCTTCTCGCCCACGCTCGAACCCTGTTCTCGGTCTTCGTTCCCAGCGTGCACAAGACCGATCTAGTGCCCATCGGGGCCTCCGTCGTGACCCTAATTCATCACGAACTTCGCGCCGAGAATCTACCCCCGGACCGATTAGACATTCTCGATCCGGCTTCAGTCGGGCTGTCCAAGACGGCGAGCCGCACGGTGCTCGGCTACATGAATGAGATGGCGTGGTTCTGCGAATACGCGGTCGCCGAGCCCGGTGGACTGGCACGGACCGATGTCCGGGAGTTGAATCGCGAGTTGAGGAGACAGCTACACCTATCGCGCAAGCCGCCCGGCTATTTCGTTCCCATCGAGCTGACTCTCCGATCATCAACCCGCGACACGGCCGGCGAGCGCCGTCACCATCTCAGGCTTGTCGAATGACTCAGGCCTTCTGTTCCAGACGAATTTGCGTGCCCCACAAGCAAGTTGCTGTCGAGCTAGAACATCGTAAGCCAGAAAGTGGTACCTGGCGATCTGTCCAAGGTGGTACTTGTAACGGTATCAGTCATCACGCATCGTTGGTTGTTCCAGACAGATACGGACATCGTCCTGAGTAAGACCTACTGTCGGCGCACTCTCGCCCCGGACTGGCCGCGCTTCCGGGAAGAAGGCAGCAGGTGATGAGAGGTCAGGAGTGTGGCACGTATGCAACTTAGTACTCGCTTACGATCGATCGCGCTCGCGAGCATAGGATCGTTCGTGGTCGCCGCGTGTGGCGGCAATAACTCGACCTCCAGCGCGAAGCCGTCGGCGTGAGAGCGGTCGCGAGAGGCGCTGGGTGAGGCCAACATGCACCGATCAGCTCACGTTTCTTATTCAAAGATCAAGGTCGCATGGCGTAGTATTTTGCTCCGTTTCCGAACTACCAAAAACGTACCCACCGCCATCCTGCGAATGCCCGGGGTTGCGTACCTCCATCACCTGTGCTCATGATGCTTAAATCCCGCGTACACGGATCCTGCAAGTCAGCCAATCGGCTCGCGGCGCTCGCGGTGGCCGCTCTCTCCTTGGCATGTGGGCAGTCGACATCCTCGGTGCCGGCGCAATCCCCGACCTATTCGATTCCAGGCTGGACCGTAGTCGCCGAACACGCAGTTGGTCGCACCCCCGGACCCGTGACGATCGGCGGCCGCTGGGCCTTCGTTCCGAACATGTCCGATGGCACCGTAACGCAGCTGGACCGAGGCACCGGAAGGATCATCGCTACCATCGTGGTGGCCGACCCCAAGGTGCTCCGGGCGCAGGGGTGCGCCCCGGACAGTGTGCACGCCTACTACTCTGGTTCCTGGGGGTGGCGCGCCTGCAACACGCCCTATGCCATTGCCTGGGATGGCTCCTCGCTCTGGGCCCTTGATAACGGTCGAAAGCAGCTGATCCGGGTCGATCCAATCACCCGCTCCGTCATCGATCACATCAATCTTCCCGGTACTGGATGGGATCTCGGAGTTAGCGGAACGACGGCATGGGTCTCAGGAAATGACGCCGACCATTCCGTGTATGTGGTCGATCTCTCGAGGCACAGTGTCATCGCTACCAATAGCGAACTCGACCAGGGAACTGCCGCACTGGCAGCCGGATCTGGCGGAGTCTGGGTTCTTTGTGTACGTGGCGCAAGCGGTCACCTGGATCGCATTGATCCTGTCACCAAACAGGTTGTGGACCGCTACCCCGCGGAGTGGTGGAGCACAGCAGTTATCGAGTCCGGCAACGCAGTCTACGTCCGAGGCACATATGGCGGAGACATCTCACGCATCAATCCGGAGTCGGGAGCGGTGGAATGGACCCAGCCTGGACCAGGCTTCATTGGTACGAACGGGCTCGACGAGCTTGGGGCGGCGCCGGACGGCATCTGGCTAAGCGGGCCGATAACCGCACGTATCGATCCGACCAGCGGACGAATCGTGGAAACGATCCGCGTCTCGTCTATGTCTGCCGCCGCAGAAGGGAATGAGCTATGGCTCGGACTGCTCGATGGCTCAATCGTGGAGCTCAGGCACAAATAGTGCCCCGCCGCTTGCGACCTCGCACCGGCACGTCCCGGTTCGATACGACGGGAAGGGTGAGACAGCTTGATGGGAGGGTTGCATGTTCGCTCGAATCTGGCACGGTATGGTTCCCGTTTCGAAAGCCGATGAGTACCTTGGCCTCATGGGCAAGGTTGCGCTGCCCGAATATCAGTCAACGCGCGGAAATCGGGGGGCGTGGTGTCTGTACCGCGAAGAAGCCGATGTAGCGCATTTCGAGATGCTGACGTTGTGGGATGACACTAACGCTATTGAGCGTTTCGCCGGCCACGACTTCAACATGGCAAAGTACTACGACTTCGACTCCGACTACCTGATAGAAAAGGAGGCCGGTGTGCAGCACTACGACGTGACCTCTGACTGTTCGCCCGATCGATTCAGGCAAACTCAAGGGCTCAGTCAGGGAAACGAGGCCATGATTGCGCGCGTGTGGCGGGGAGTTGTCCCCGCCGAGAAGGCGGGGGCTTACTTTCGCTATTTAGTTGACTTCGGCTTTCGAGATTATCGAACCCACCCAGGCAGTCGCGCGGTCCATCTGCTGCGCCAGACTGGAGAAGCGCAGGTGTGCTTTCTCCTGCTGTCGTTCTGGACGTCGCGCCAAGCCATCGTCGCGTACGCCGGCAGCGATATTGACCAAGCCCACTATTACGCCTACGACCTCGAGTGCCTCATTGATCCGCCAGCTCATGTTGAACATTACGAAGTGCTATCAGGCGATACATTGGCCGAGAGCTAAGTTTTCGATGAGCAAGCTTCGCTATTCCACCGCGATGTCGCTAAATGGCTTCGTGGCCGGCGAGGACCAGAGCCTGGAGAATCCGCTCGGCGTCGGCGGCCATCTACTACACGAATGGATGCGCGCCCTGGCCGTTTGGCGCAAAGACCTTGGACTCGAAGGTGGAGAGGTCAATGCGAGCACGGCTGTGTACGAACAGGCGGATCTCAACGTCGGAGCACTCATCATGGGGAGAAACATGTTCGGCGGTGGTGCCGGCCCATGGACGGAGCCGCCTTGGAACGGCTGGTGGGGAGACAACCCCCTGCAGGGCGGCAAAAGCCGATCAGGATCGTGCACACCTTGGCGCGCCCTGCCCTGATATGCTCCCGCGCCGGTGCTGGGCTTCCTGTTGATGCTGCTTCGCGTCCTTTTTGATTGCTGTCGTTCCCGCCAAGATCTTGCGCTCGAGAATCTGGTCTCGCGACACCAACTCGAGGTGCTCCTTTGTCGCAAGCCAACGCCGCGTCTGCACAACCGGGATCGAATCCTTTGGGTCTGGATGCGGTGGCTCTGGCCGGAGGGATGGACTCGTCAACTGAGGATCGTGCAACCGGAGACGGTGATCGGCTGGCATCGAAGGGGTAGGCGCCTGTACTGGAGCTGGAGGTCGCGCAGTCGACTGGGCCGGCCACGTCTGAGCCCAGAAGTCCGGGAACTGATTGCTCGCGTGTCGAGAGAGAACCCGCTTTGGGGTAAAGAAACTCGGTTCGGGCGTGGCAGTTCGGGCTGGTGGTTGATCGGCTGCGCCGACGTCGCGGGGCTGAAGATCCTCGCAGACTCCCGAGGGGATCCGATGCGTGGTTGGCACGAACGCGGCACGGGACGGGATGGCTTTGATGTCGCGCCTGAGCACTTGGCTAAGGTACGAGCGCGGGCCTGCACTTTGGGTCCGTCGCGAGCATGCGGTCGATGCGACGGCGGCAGCTGCGGGGGCCATCGGGTCGCGGGGACACCGCGCAGCCGCGGTGGCACCGAACGGCTCCACACGGGATGAGAAGCTGAACGTGGCTGGACGGCATCTGCCGGGGAGAAGTGGTCGCCAGCTTCCACCTGGCGGTCCGGCCCAACCTGGGGCGATCCGCTCGGCTCGGACGCATCGTCCCTGAGGTCGTCGTCGCCCGCCGCGGAGCTCGGACTGCCGCCGAGCATGCTGTGCGCTTGGGCGCGAAGGAACTCCGACCAGCTGGGGCCGATCCGTCGCGGCGCCGGCCCGAGGCCCGAGCTGCGCAACACGGTCGCGATCGTGGTGGCCGAGACGCTGATCCCGAGCTTCAGCAGCTCACCCTGGATACGAACGTAGCCCCAGCGAGGGTTCTCCCGCGCCAGCCGCCTGATCAGGCCGTGCGTCTGGGCCGCAAGCGGCGGACGACCGGGCCTGGGACGGCAACGTCGCCGACCTCCCTCGAGCAGTGCCCGGTGCCAGTGGCGTAGCGTCTGCGGACTGACCGCAAGCAGGACCATCGCTCGGGCGGGAGCAGCCGGCTCACCGCAGCGAGCAAGGCCCGGTCGACGGTCGTGTACTGCGGCCACTTCCCGCCACGCCTGACGATCGCCAACTGGTGGCGTAGCACGACGATCTCAAGCTCCCGCTCATCACCACCGCCGGCGAGCACGCCCACGAGGCCGCACAGGAGGCGATACAGCAAACACATCAGCACGACGCGCAGTCTGAACCGGGCCGGCCGCGATCACCAACACGACGGTCCCGGCCGGAATCGAATTTCTTTACCCCACAGCCGGCTATGCGCTGTATATCCAGTCGGAGGCACTTCAAGACATCGCCTTCCACCTCCCACCAGGTCCGCGTCGAGTCCCGGACCAGGTCAAGGCCGGGCGTAGTCGGACTGACGGCCCGCCAGAGCGCCGGCGTCTTCGGCAGGCGTGGAGCCCTAGTCACCGGTTCCTTCTCGGGCCAGCGTCCGGACAACCCCACCTCCTCCACGACCCCCAGGATCGTCTCGGCCACGAGCGTCTTCCGAGTTTGCACCCGCCGGCGGCTGCTTCGCGCAGGCTGTTACCAAGCGACCTTTGAGAACGCTGACGCGGTATTCGGCTCGGTCGGGAATGAACTCCTGGAAGAGGTCGTAGTGAGCCCGCTCGCTCCACCGGGCGTCGGCGGCAATGACCGTCTTCCCGCTGCCTCGCGCTCCCTGGCACTGCTTGGCGACGACGCGATCAATGTTCAGTCGGGGGCGGGAAGGTCGCGCCGCGGGAAGACGTAAAGCGCGTACGCGAGCGGTACTACAGTCGCTAACACCAGAACGATCAAATCGACGCCTGACATCCTGCCGGCAAGGATGTCGGCGGCCTGGAAATGGTGGAACAGCGAATACGGCTGCCAGGCCTTGGCCTGATCCCAGAAGCCGCCCAGGATCTCGAAGAAATAGTTGGCGATCAGAAAACCCAGGGTCCAAGAGACCGCCGGTCCGTTCCGGTTGCTGGTGGCTGAGGCAGCCAGCGCAAACGACGCGAAGGCTCCATAGAGCAATGCGGACCAGAGCCAAACGACCAGCAGCTCGCGGACCGGCACCTGATCGCTCAGCCCTTCGACAGAGGATCCGGCCAGGATTCCAACCACCATCGCCAGTAGCGCCAGCAGGAGCATGCTGGCGACCGCGAGGGCGACGGTGACCACTAGCGTCGAGCGTTTTATGGGCCGGGCCAAGAGCATCTCCAGGGTTCCCCGCTGCCGCTGTCCGGCGAGCGCGGGGATGGTGATGGCGAGCGCGATCGTGGAGACAAGCGCGATCAGGAAGGGGTGTTCGAACATCAGGGTGATCAGGCCAGGAAACGTGTTGAGTGTTCCTGATCCGAAGTTCCCAACGCTCGGCGGGAGCGCCCTTTGCAAGGTGCTGATCACCGACTTTTCGATCACTGGGGCAAGGAAGCCCCACAAAAAGCAACCTCCCGCGACCGCTGCAACCTTGATCCAGTTTCGGCGCCACATGTGCAAGAAGTAATTGCTGTTCATGCATCACCTTCCCCATAAAGTTCAAGGAAGACATCTTCCAGACGCGCCTGCTCGATGGTCAGATCGCGGACCGGGAGCGTGGCCAAATGCTGCAGAAGCGGGCGGATATCGCCGGCGAAGCGGCAGGTGACCGTATCACGCTCGACGAAGACGTTCGTCACCCCGGGAATGGAACTCAGGTCCGGTGGCGGGCCGTCGAAGCGAGCTTCAACATGCCGCTGGCGCCCGGCGACCAATGTTGAGATGTGTTCGACGGTCACAAGCGAGCCCTGTCGGATGATTGCGACCCGATCGCAGACCCGTTCGACCTCGGAGATGATGTGGGATGAGAAAAAGATCGTCTTTCCCTCTCGGCGGAGGTCCTGCAGCATCTCGTAGAAGCTGTGCTGCACCAAGGGGTCGAGCCCTTCGGTGGGTTCATCCATGATGATGACCTCGGGGTCATGCTGGAGGGCCTGGACGACGCCCAGCTTGCGGCGGGTCCCCTTCGAGTAGTCACGCACTTTTCGCCGAAGCGTGGCTTCATCCAAGCGAACCCGTTCGCAGATCTCGCTTCGCCGTGAAGGATTAGCCCCGGCCACACGGGCCAGGTCATCCAGTGCCTGGACTCCGCTGACTACTTCTTCGAACACCGCGTAGCTGGGGAGGTAGCCGACGCGACGAAGGATCGCAATGTGCTGGCGCTGAGTGTCGAGGCCCAAGATCGCTGCTCGCCCCGTGGTCGGCCGGAGGTAGCCGAGGAGCAACCTGATCGTTGTCGACTTGCCGGCACCGTTGGGGCCGAGAAAACCGAAGATCTCGCCACGGTTGACGCTCAGGTCGAGATCTACGAGGGCGTCGATTGAGCCGTACCGCTTGCTCATCTTCTCGATGACGATCGCTGGAACGTCCAATCCGGCCATCAGCGCTCACAGACAAGGTTCGGCATGTACGTACCATCACGAAGCTGCACCGATTGTCGATTAGCCCACCAGAGCGAACCGAAGTCCTGTGGATAGGCTGTCACTCTGCAAACGCGCAGCGATTTCATGGCACCGCCGTTCCACCGGGCCAGCCGGATCTTCGGGCCTTCCGAAAGAGAAGGCTGGCGGCTGCGCCAAGCATTTGAATGGCCATGCGGCCTCCACACGCCGGGCTCGGCCTTCCACACTCCTGTGCGCTGATCCACCCCAAACGGATGCCGCGCGACCATGGTGGTCAAAGGCTGTCGCCGGGGTGGACGTCGACGGCGACCTGGTATATCCCGGGTCGGGGAGTGATGTGCAGTTCGGGGTCGTCGAGCATCCGCTGCATCGAAGCACGCCACTCAGGGTTGGCCCTCGCCTGGGCGAGGTCTTTTCCGCTGTCCCATTCAGCGGTGTTGACGAACCGTAGCTCGGCATCGTTGACCAGGCATCGGTACATGCGCGCGCGGACGAACCCCGGCTGGCCGGACATGGCCCGAACGTTGTCCCTCCAGCGCTCTAGGAAGCGTTCCGACTCCTCTAGCGGTACCGTGAACGCATTGATCATCGTGACTGGATCGCACACGAGTACGTCCGTCCACGGGACGCGTTGGCTCATCAGGTCCCCCTTCTTGTGATCTATCGATACGCTGGCGTTTCGAAAGCTAATGATACGGTAGCGTCTCGATGAGTGATCTGGCAACCTCCCAGAACAGCGAGCCACAGTCGGCTCCGCTGCACGGCGCGGGAAAACCATCGACCCGTTCCCCGATCCAGCGGGGGGACCGCGCCCGGAAGCGGGTGTTGCGGGCCGCGCTTGAGGTACTCGCCGCACAGGGCTTGTCCGGATTCACGATGGAAGCCATCGCCCACCGCGCCGGGGCTAGCAAAGCTACCGTCTATCGACACTGGACGGCGCTGGCCACACTGCTCGTGGACGCCATGGACTCGAGCTTCCAACCATTCCCCCTACCTGCGACTGGACGGTTGCTGTCGGACCTGATCGAATTGCTCTCCAGGTTCGAAGCACTCGTCAGCGGCCAGCGCTTCCCCCGACTGATGGCCGCCTTCATCGACGCCGCGGAACGCGATCCCACCCTGGCGAGCCTGCACGTGCAGCTGACCGAACGCTGCCGCGAACCCATCCGGCACGTGCTCGCCCAGGCCCGCCAACGCGGCGACATCCCGGCCTCCACCGACCTCGAACTGGCCGGGTCGGCAGGATCACTGGCGCTGGCCGCGGCCACCACACCCACCTACCGGCACGCGAATCAGCCGATAGAAGAGCCTTGGGTCGGATTTCGAGATCGCCGTGGCTGTATATCCAGTCGGAGGCACTTCAAGACATCGCCTTCCACCTCCGGGGGCAGAGTCTGGCCTTTGCGGTGGGCAATCGCCCGTTCGGGGTCGCCGCCTCTATTCCGCCCTTAGGTCATCGAGGGGCAAGCTTCCCGCCGTGCCCTACGAACTGACACGGTGGGCTCTTCTTGACCGCGCCCCGGTGGGCGGCGATGAGGTCGACCTCGCGGCCCTTGAGTTCCCTGAGGCTCGTCCCTCCATTGTCACGAAAGACACCTCGATTTGGGCACGGTGGCGCCGCTGGAGTTCCGTTAGACAGCCAGCCACGGAGTGACCGAGGTGGTGGGGGGATGGGTGAGGCCACGGCGAAGACCCCAAGATGTGAGCGAAGGTTGAGGCTGATGCCGATGTAGGCCAGCCCTTCCAGGCCGGCGCAGCGGAGCCGGTAATGCCCTGAACGGTGGGGATCGTGGCGCTAGTAGCCCCGTCGAGCAAGCTCCAGGTCGCCCAGTCATTGCTCTGCCAGCGATCGGATTGGGGGGTTCTTCGAGGTGGTGCTCACGTGCGGTGCTTACGTCGTTGGCCCTTGGAATCCGTGCGCTGGAGTACGGGGTGACCGCTCGCAACTCTCAGTGCCTGCCCCAAAACTTATCGGTCCGCTTGCGTCTCGATATCATGATACCGTATAGAGTGTCAGTGGCCCGCAGTCAAAACAGAAATGTGGTCGACCGACAGGGCCGGCGTCCGCCAGACGGCGGGCGGACGCCTCCGATCCCACGGGGAGAGCACGCTCGCGAGCGGGTGCTTGAGGCCGCCCTCAAGGTGCTCGCCGAGCGGGGGCTCGGCGGATTCACGATTGAAGCAGTCGCGGAGGAAGCCGGGGCTAGCAAAGCCACCATTTATCGGCGCTGGGCATCGCAGGGTCAACTGCTGGTCGATGCGATGGACACGAGCTTCCGACCGTTTCCCCTACCGGCGACCGGCCAGTTGCGGACCGATCTGATAGAACTGGTCACCAGGCAACAAGCCTTGCTCAGCGGGCAGCGCTTCCCGCGGCTGATGGCCGCCTTCATCGACGCCGCGGAGCGCGATCCCACCCTATCCAGGCTGCACCTTCAGCTCACTGAGCGCCGCCGCGAACCACTTCAGCGAGTCTTTGGCGAGGCACGTCAACGCGGCGAGATTCCGTCCACGACGGATCTCGAATTAGCCGTCGACCTCCTTGCAAGCCCTGCGTTCTACCGGCGCTTCATCGCGCACCAGGAATTTCCCCGCAAATACGCTACTGCTCTCGTTGACTACGTACTCAGGGCCGTCGGATATGCCAATGCGAAACCACGCGAGCACCGGTGAACTGGCAACAGCGCTTAAGCCTCGGATTGCGCAACCTCCTGTTCATGGTTGTTGTGCCGGCTTCGGGGGCCGTCTATGGACCCTGGTGGATCCTCGCGCGGGAAGGCGGTTCGCCCCGCCCAGTCGCGTGGCCCGCCGTCGCCTTCATTCTGATTGGCGTCGCGTTGTACCTATGGTGTGTCTTGGTCTTCGCGGCCGTCGGACAAGGCACCCCGGCGCCGTGGGACGCGCCCCGGCAATTCGTCGCAGTCGGCCCGTCTCGGTGGACGCGTAACCCGCTTTACGTTGCCGCATTACTCCTAATAGGCGGCGAGGCATGGCTGTTCTTCTCGCTACAGCTTCTGCTCTATACGGCAGCGCTGGCGCTGGGAGTCCATCTATTCGTCGTCGGTTACGAGGAACCAACGCTACTCCGCCAGTTCGGCGAGCGTTACGCGGCTTACCGGCGCACGGTCTCCCGTTGGATTCCCCATATGCCACGGGCCTCAAGCGATTAGATCAACCTACGCTGGTGGGCACCTCGTGCAAGATACCGAACTCGAGCCCGAAATCTGCTATCTGGATCCGAAGAGGTCGCTTTGTGTAGCTCCAGCCCAGGAAGCGAAGTAGTACTCGCACTAATGGGGGGCCGGCTCCGACACAGAGTGCTCGGAAGTGGCTTCAACGGAGCTGGGTTCGAGACAAAGGTGAATTGGCGCGTCGAGATTAGGCCAGCGGTCAACTGACCGGCCGCCCTCATCCTTTAACCCGCGGGGGCTCACTTACACGATCGCTGAGCGCATTGGCCGCTGCCGAATCTGGCCCCGTCAGGTTTGCCCAGTCTTCGGTGGCCCGATCCTGAACACCGGACATTGCGGCGCCGCAGCCTCGAAGTCGTCGGCGGTACGGCCCGGAGGAAAGCCGAAGAAATGGGCGATGAACGGATGGGCGTGCTGGAACTGGTACCAGAAGGCGCGCATTATTGGCCCGCGCTGATCGGCCGGAAACTCCGTCAGACTGACCGCTCGCGGCGCCCAGCTCGGAACAGCTCGCCCCAGCCCGATGCGCGGGCGTTCTTCACCCAGGCCAGTCCATCGCTAGAAACGCGCCATTTCGAGGCGGCGCAGCCAGCGCAGATATAGCGCTCGCCGTCGAGCGTCACGAAAACGACCGGCGTGTTCCGCATCCGACCGCTCTTCCGGCCAGGAACGGACAGGATGACCTGGCTATCGATGCTGGCGCCGAGGCGCAGAACAAGCAGGTTGAGGTGACTGGCAGGCCCCAGTCACCAAGGTACACCCGCTGTTTCCCGACGCCACCTATGCGAATCGCCTATGGACTCCCTCAAGTTCGACTAGGCGACCGCTCGGCGCCGGAGCGCGAGCACGCCCAGCAACAGCGTCCCTACGGCTGTGGCGCCGAGCACCGCTAAGTCGCGACCAAGTTGCTCCGTCGACTGGTAGAAAATCGCCATCTGGAGCGCGTGCACACCGTAGTAAGAAGGTGTGAAGTGCGCGATCGTCTGCACCCAGCCGGGCAGGAACGACACCACCGAGATGCCGCCGCTCAAGAAGAACAGGTATATCGCCATGTTGATGCCGATCGTGGCGGTGGGGATAAAGCGCTGGAGGACGGCCCCTATTGCGACCCCGAGCCCAGACATCGACAGTGCGAACAAAGCTATCTCGCCTAAGGCCAGCAGCCAGCACCAGCCCGAGGGGCGCAGCAGGCCGGTGAGCGCACCCAAAACAAGCACTATGCTGGCCACCAGCAGGGTGGTGAGCCAGCCGGCCAGCAGTTTGCCAGCGATTAATGTTGTGCGGCTGATCGGGGCCAGCAGGAGCTCCTTGATGGTCACGTCTTCGAACTCGCGCGCGGTCGCTAGCCCGCAGTTCACCACGCCGGCCACCGTCAGCAGCAGCACAACGTTGGGGACAAGCAGGAACTGAAGGATGCTCACGTCCTTCGTCCGCAGGTCGGCCTCAGTGACCGTCATCCCGATCGGGTTTGGATCCTCCTGCGCGTAGAAGCGTGTGATCGCGGCGGGCAACGAGCGCCGAAGGTCATTGGTGAAGTCGAGGTTGAGATTGTTGATCTCGATCGTCACCGAGTCCGGCCGCTGCGCGTCCAGGTTGGCGTCGAAGCCGGCTGGGATAGTGATGACAGCCGCAACCTGAAGCCCGTCCAGCATGCGCTTGGCCTGCTCGGCGCTGGCCAGCTGCACCCGGAACGCATTGGAATCTTGAAGAATTAAAGAGAGCCTCTGGGACTGAGGCCCGTGGTCGAGCACCACCAGTGCGACCGGGTTGCGGCCCACGGCAGCGGAAGCAACGAAGATCAACATCATGAAGACGATCGGCGGCAACATGGTAGCCGCGATCGCCGCAGGCTGCCGGACCCAGACAACGATGTCCTTCCGTATCAGGCCCCAGACGGCGCGGGCGGCGCGCATCAGTGGTCCACCCGAACCCGACTCAGCACCCACGAAGTGGCGAGCACCGACACGACCGCAAACCCGACCAACACAACAACGTCAGCGGTCAGGCTTGGCTGGGCGGTCTGGTACCCATGGAAGGCGTGTTGAAAGGCCTCGATCGCATAGAACATAGGTGAGGCGAAGGCGATCGCGCCTGCAACCGGTCCTAGCCAGTTGGCCGGGCCGAACGGTCCGCTCATGAAGAAGAGGGGCAGTGTGATGCCGATGGAAAGGGGGATCGCAGCCTGGCGTCGCCGAAGCAAGCTGCCCGCCAGAATGCCTATCGCGACCGAGGCGGCCATCGTCAGCAGAGCGAGCCCTATCAACTCGATTGGGTGCGTCGGACGCGCTCCAACCAGGAAAACGACGACGAGCGTCACGAGCACCACCGCGACCATGTTCAAGGTCAGCGTCCCGATCACCTTGCCAGCTGCCAGGGCCCAGCGCGGGGCGGGGGATAGCATCAGTTCCTTGATGGTGTGGGTCTCGTACTCGCGTGCGGCGACGATGGCGCCCTGCAGAATGCCAGTGATAAGCACCGCGGCCACAACCACGCTGACCGCCAGGTACGGCACGTAGTCCGTGTCGTGCGCCTGGACGTCCACTTCCCGCGTTCGGACCACTACCTGATCTGGGTAGGCTGCGGCGTAAAAATTCGTAATCGCAAGCGGGATCGCGCGCCGGATATCGTTGGTGAAGTCAGTCTGAAGATTGTTGACCATGACCGGAAGCTCTACCCTGCGGCCAGATTGGAGGTCGGAGTCGAAGCGAGGCGGGATCGTGACCACGGCGACGATGCCCCCCGCCTCGATTTCACGTTGAGCTCGCGCTGCATCGGTCACATGGATGCGGAAGGAATGCGAGTTGCGCATCGTGGCGACGAACTGCTGCGCGAGGGGCCCGTTGTCCTCCATAACGACCGCGGTCGGAGCAAGCCCGCCTGAGAAGGCAAAGAGGATGAAGACCAAAAGAAAATTGAACGGGATGATCAGTCCTGTGAGGAAGAACAGCCGGTCGGTCAGGGCGACGCGAATGTCGTTTCCGGCGGTAGCTCGGATCACGCGAAGGTCGTGGTCGAGTGACATCAGTCGCGCAGCCCACGCCCGGTCAGGCTGAGGAAGACCTCTTCCAGGTTGGGCTGATGCTGGTTGATGCCGACCAGCCGAGATTGCCTCGTGACCAATGTGACGACCTCGCCCGCTACCGAGTGTTCGCCCTCGACGGTCACCTTGATCACGCCGTCGGCGTGGGTTACGTCGGCAACGCCGGTCAGCTTGCGCAACTGCAAGATCAGTTCGGGCTCGGGCCAGGGCTCGAGCACCAGGTCGATGACTGTGTCGCCGTACTTGCGCTTAAGGTTGGATGGCGTGTCCTCGGCCACTAACTTGCCGTGGTCCAGGATGGCAATTCGGTCGCAGAGGGCGTTGGCCTCCTCGAGGTAGTTGGTTGTGATGAGTGCGGTCTTGCCCTGCTGCTTCAAGTCGAGGATGTAATCCCAGAGCGCGCGCCGGCTCTGAACGTCTACGCCCAGCGTGGGCTCGTCGAGGTAGAGCAGTTCGGGATCGTGCAAAAGGGCGCGCGCCAGTGCCAGCCGGCGCTTCATGCCGCCCGAATAGGTGCTGACACGGCTTCGCCGTCGGTCCTGCAACCCGACGAGCTCGAGCAGGTGCGTCATCCGCTGCTCAAGGCCATGACGCGCCACGTCGAACAGGTCGGCGTGGAACCGCAAGTTGGCCTCCGCGCTGAGCTCCTCGTATAGCGCCGTCTCCTGCGGCACCGATCCAAGCGAGCGTCGCATGCTACGGGAGTCGCTCGCCATGTCATGGCCGAGCACGCTGACTTGCCCGCTGCTCGGCTGACTGAGCCCGCCCACCATGTTGATGGTGGTGGTCTTGCCGGAGCCATTCGGTCCAAGCAGGCCGAAGATCTCACCCTGCGCCACCCGCAGCGTTAGGTCGCTCACCGCTGTGAAGTTGCCGAAGCGCTTGCTGACTCCTGTCAGCTCGATTGCGTAGTCGGTCACTGGAATCTCCTTGACAGCGGTACAAGGGCGGCCGCAAAAGGCATATTCACTGCTCTCCGGCCGGAGTCGTTCGGCTTCCTCTGCGCGACGACCATCCAGGTTTCGGTGAGGCCACCCGCGATCACACTGACCATGGACGGAGCGATGCCAAGGGCGCAGCTGTCGCGCCGTCGCAAGTTGAGGGTGGAGCGCGCTACGTTCGTTCGAGGAGCTCGCCGGCCAACGATGCGGGCTTTACTCGGTTCGCGCTGGTTGCTCAGGCGACGAAGGCCATTATGTGGCCGCATTCGCCGGTGCCGATGGGGGGGCGGTTACAGGGAGCGCGCACACCATGCCTTCGCTGAAGCCCGCAGCGCCGATGCCGAGCGCTACGTTAAAACGACCGCGCATGTTCTCCAACGCGATGACGTGCGTCAGTTCAACCAGTTGGGCGTCGTCGAAGTGTTCCCGCAACTCGGCGAAGAGCCCGTCAGATACCTCCGCCGGCGTGCGGCTCATGGCGACCGCATAGTCGAGCACGAGCTTCTCAAGGTCGGTGAAGAGCGCGCTGGTCCCATAGTGGGGCAGCGCCAAAAGCTGCTCGTCGCTCAGGCCCGATAGACGCGCGATCTGCGAGCCCATATCGATGCAGTACTCACAGGACGTGAGGGTGGCCGCCTTCAGCTCGGCCAGGTTCTTGAGGCGCTCATCCAAGCGATGCAGTTTGGCCGTGGCCTGTTCAAGCCCGCCGTAGCCGCTCAGCAGGCCAGGCACGAGCGCGTACATCTGCAGCGGTTCGATCATGCGCGCGGGATCGCGCCCCGTGAGCTGCTTGAGGGCGCGACGCGTGAAGAAATAGGTGAGCTTCACTCGGAGCCCAGCGTCGCGGGCGGATACTCCAGCGATCCGTGTCATCTGATCCTCCTCTTTCCCAGGCGTTGCGTCCAAGCTCGGCTGCTGCCCGGACAAATGACCGACCGCGACTCGGCAAACATGAACGGCGTGATGGGGGTTTCCACTATGTGGGACGGGGGTGCGGACCTGAAGTGGTTTCAATCTGCCGCATCGAGATCACGAGTCGCTCACCCAAAACGATCGCACTGAGGCCAATCACGAGGTGAAGCACTTGGATCACCCATTGCCATCTCCCGAACACCAGCTCTTCCTGCGCAAAGCCGAGGATCGGAGCCATGAGGCCCAAGACGACGGCAGCAATAATTAGGCCGATGGAGACTCGGGACCGGGCGGCAATTGCGGCAAGAATCCAAAGAGAGAAGACCAACACGAAGCCGAGCACCTTGTGGACCTCAACCAGCTGGTCGCCATGGCCAACCCAGATGATTAGACCAAGTGAGAGGACCAGTGCGCCCGAACCACGCAGCGTCCAATGCGCCACTTTCGTCGCAACTTTCATCGACTCACCTCGCATTTCTTCATTCGCTGGTCAAGTTGGACGTGGCGATCTGGGCCGTGGGGTATCGGCACGTCAGCGTTTCGATAATGCGATACGATACCGTTTCGATGAGTATTCGTCAAGGCCCAGACGGCCAAATAAGTGTGACCTACGGAGACCGCTTCGCAGCCGGCCACTTTATTACGGGCTAGCCGAGGTCCAGCTCTTAGATGGTGCGCATGGTGCCCGACTCGCTAGTTGGCGGAGCGATGACATGGCCTCGCGATGAGACATGCATGCTTGCCATGGCGGATACCTGATGGCCGGAATCGACGTTCCTGCGATCGTCACCGAGAAGCTGACCAAACGATACGGCTCGATTCAGGCCCTCCTCGACCTCGACCTGCGCGTCGATCGCGGCGAGATCTTTGGCTTTCTCGGCCCGAACGGCGCAGGCAAGTCGACGACCATCAGGCTGCTCCTGGGCGACCTCCGGCCCCACCGCGGGGCGTGCGGCGATCCTGGGACTCGACACTCAGCGCCAGAATATTGATCTGCTTCCCGACGACCACTATCCAGTGGTTCGCGTTACGGAACCCCCGGCCCACCTCTGAGGACCCGAACCGGTTGTCGCCGGGCGGGTTAGGTGGTTCGCCGTGGCTGTATATCCATTCGGAGGCACTTCAAGACATCGCCTTCCACCTCCCGCGCGGCCAAACTCTGTCTGATAGCGGGGAACCGACTAGGCCCGATAAAAGCAGAGGCTTAGAGTTCCGTCGACCCCTTTTCAACGGCCTGCTAGCCTTCCCGGGATGGAGCGGGGGCTCCAGGAGAGCGAGCGCGACGAGTTGTTGAAGGAACCGCGGACGGCCGTCCTGGCGACCGAGCGCAAGGCAGGCGGGGTCCATGCCGCGCCGGTGTGGTACCTCTACCGGCGGAAGGCGGCGAGCAAGGACGGAAGGCGCCGAGCGCGGACCAATTTCGTGTGGCCCAGCCCTTAACGCTCATGGGTGTTTCCGCAGGCGAGGTGGTGATATGAAGACGAAGTTCAACAGTGTCATGATCACAGCCGAGCGATTGGTCGGCACGGCACTTGTGCTAATAGGCATCGCTCTTTTGATCCGAGGGGTGGGGTCCATCGATGACCCATGGTTTCGATTTGGCGGGGGCACTCGGCAGCCGCGGCATCGGCATGATGCCCTTTAACTTGGCGGCTGGCGGACCGCACCGTGGGGCAGCTGGTGTGACAACGATCGTCGACGGGCCTCTCCACCTGCCGTTTGTAGCTCTTGAGCTCCGACGCGCCTGGCGGTGCCGTCTAGCCTCCCGATGAGCGCCATCCCGTGGCTAGGACGGCTCACGGCTTGGAGCTCACAGATCGCGAACAAACGCGGCATCTACCTTGGGCGACGGTCGACAAAGATCCATGTTGCTCTCTACCGTTGGTCAGGGGGCAAGATCGGTGGGCACATGCCTGGCTGGCCCCAAGCCCGGATCGCCCTGCTTGACCATGCGGGCGCCAAGAGCGGAGTGAAGCGGACTTCTCCTTTGATGTATCACGAGGATGGCAATGCTTTAGCTGTGGTTGCGTCGAAAGGTGGCCAGCTAACGAATCCCTCTTGGTTCCATAACCTCAAAACAAATCCGGAAACGACCATTCAGATCGGCTCGGTCGTTCGAAAAGTCCGCGCCCGAGTAGCGACCGACGAGGAACGCGACCGCCTATGGCGTGCGTTCGTCAAGTTCTATCCGGGCTACGAGTTCTACCGGAGTCACGCCAAGGGCCGGAAAATCCCGATCGTGATCCTGGACCCTCGTTGATATGAACGTCCTCGTCACGGGAGGGACGGGAATCCTCGGCCGCCACGTTGTAACGGGCCTGGGCCAGTCGGGTCATCGGATTCGCATCTTGAGCAGGCACCCTGGTGCGTCCGTTGATGCGGTACAAGGCGACCTCAGGACTGGCGCCGGCATCCGCGAGGCGGTGGCAGGCATGGACGCGGTCGTGCATTGTGCGACTGGGGTTCGCGAATCCTTGACGAGTCGCAATGTGGATGTCAAAGGGACCGGCCGGCTGCTCGCCGCCGCCCGAGAGGCTGGCACCAAACACTTCGTGTTCATATCGATCGTGGGCATCGAAGGCGTTGCTTTCCCTTACTACCGGACCAAACTCGAGGCTGAGGCTCTCGTGCGTCAAGGCGTGGTGCCATGGTCCATCCTCCGGGCAACCCAATTTCACGAGCTAATGGAGTTCTACCTCGGAGCGTTGTCGCTCTTGCCGGGCGTGACCCCCGTCCCCTTTCGTTGGAGGTTCCAACCGGTCGACCCGAAAGAGGTGGCGCAGCGACTAGTGGAAGTAGTCTTGGCCCAGCCGGGCGGTCAGCTCGAAGATTTTGGCGGCCCTGAGATCCACGACTTCAAGAGCATCGCCGAGTCATGGCTCGCTGCTCGCAAGCAGAGCCGAAAGCTGGTCAAGCTTTGGCTTCCGTTCAGGTTCAGCCGGCAGTTTAGCGAAGGTCATCTGACGACACCCGATCACAAAAACGGCAAGATCACGTTTGCGGCCTACCTCGCCGATAAGTACGCGCAGCCGTCGACGCAATACTGCAAGTAAGCTAATTGTCGCCAGTGGAGCCACGCCTGGCTGGACCAACACGACAGACGGCGTGGCCATCTCCTGACAAGCCTTAGCCCGGACATGAATCGCCTCCGGATGTGCAGCACCATACCGCGCGTCTGGAGGGAGTTGAGTCTCGCTGGCGCCGCAAGACCCTTCGAATGCCGGGCTAGCAAAGTACGTGACGTGCCCGCTTAGCGAAGTGCGGCGCCGGCGAGCGTTGCGATGCGCCGCGAGTCGAGGATGGCGTCGATCTCGACAATCTTGCCGCCTGCGACGATGAAACCCATCATCGAGAAGGGCCGCCCGCCGACGGTGATCACCACGCCGGCAGAACCGTTGATGAGGACCGGGATTAGCTTCGCGTTCGGCAAGCGCGCGCCGGTCAGCGCCAGCGCTGCGACGGAGGACGGGCCGCTTGTGACTGCGGGCGCCGGCGCGCGGCGCTTGCCGAAGTCCGCGCGCAACACCACGTTTGGGTCCAGCAGGGCTATGAGGCCGTCGAAATCGCCCGCCCGCGCGGCCGCGAAGAACGCATCGACGACCTGTCGATGGCGCTGCCGATCTCTATCTGGGGCTGTGGCGCTGGCGCCTTTCACGCGCCGCCGCGCGCGGCTGGCCAGCTGGCGCGCCGCAGCCGGCGTTCGATCGACCATTGGCGCGATCTCCTCAAACGGCAGCTTGAACACGTCGTGCAGCACGAACGCAAGCCTCTCCGCCGGCGCGAGCGTGTCGAGCACCACAAGCAGCGCGAGTCCGACCGAGTCGGCGAGCAGCGCCTCCTCTTCCGGCTGCAATGGGCCTTCGCCGGTCACAACAGGGTCAGGCAGGTGCGCGTTCAGCGATTCCTCGCGGTGAGTCCTGCGCGCCCGCAGCATGTTCAAGGAGAGGCGCGCGACGATCGTCGTTAGCCAGCCCCGCATGTTCTCGATCGGGGCCCCGTACGCGCGGCTCGCGCGCAGCCACGCGTCCTGGACTGCGTCGTCCGCCTCGGCCAGCGATCCCAGCATTCGATATGCAACTGCCCGGAGGTGTCCCCGTTGCTCTTCGAACTGCTTTGCCAGCCACTCGCTTTCAGCCACCCGTCACATCTCCCCGTTGTCCAGTGTCAATAGTGATGACACGTGGAAGAAGGTCGATGTGACAGGGAGGATCGCGCGATGAAACCGAATGGACTGATCGTGGTGACCGGCGGCACCGGCGGGCTGGGCCGCCGCGTGGTTGCCCGGCTGCGCGACAACGGACGCAACGTGCGAGTGCTTAGCCGGCACCCTGGCGATTCACAGGAGGGCGTCGAATACATGGTCGGCGATCTGGTGAAGAACCAGGGCGTCGAGGAGGCGATCTCAGGGGCGGAGATTGTCGTCCATTGCGCCGGCGTCGGCAAGATTAAGGAGGACACGGCGCAGGCGCAGAACCTGGTCGTCGCCGCAAAGCGGGGCGGCGTTCGCCACCTGGTGGGCATTTCGGTTGTCGGGGCAGAAAGGATCCCGGTCCGAAGCGCGGTCGACCGCTCGATGTTCGCCTACTTCGCTTCGCAGCGGGCCAAGGAGCTTGTGATCGAACAGTCGGGGCTGCCCTGGACCAACCTGCGAGCCACCCAGTTCTACGACGGCTTCATTCTGGTGATGGTGCGGGCGATGTTGAAGATGCCCATCGTGCCGTTGCCGGCGGGCACGCGATTTCAACCGGTCGATGCGGATGAGGTGGCGGCCGCGCTCGCCGAGCTCGCGCTCGAGGCGCCCGCCGGGCAGGCGCCGGACATCGCCGGGCCGAAGATCTACGACGCCGAAAGCCTGCTCCGCAGCTACATGGTGGCCATCGGCAAGCAGCGCCCGATCTTGAAGATCAGAATGCCCGGCGCTGCCGCGGCGGCCATCAGGGAAGGGGCCAACCTCGCGCCCGATCGGGCCGTCGGACGCCGCACGTGGGAGGAGTTTCTCGCTACCAGCGTGCAAAAGCCTTAAGTCGCTCACGTCGCAGCTGACCGCAGATCCAGCCACTAGCAACCTAGAACAGGGCGATGGCCATTAGTAGTCCGAGAACGCGGTCGGGAGTCTCTTTCCCAGAGTTCAAAACCAGGCCAGGCCAAGGGCCAAGATGTCGGTGGTGACGTGCCGCGCGACGCTCATCGTTCTCGTTTTCGTGATCGCCTATGACTCGGTCGCCTTCAAGTCACGCGCGTGGGCTGCGAGTTCGCAGATTCTGGGGGCTAATCAGGACCCCTCGCCGGGTCACAGCCGGGTCACACATTCCAGGAAACAGGCGGCCATGACAGGTCACCTGAGGACACAGGGGCGGCGCGATTTGAGTTCAGGAGGGCGGTCGCGGACTCCGGAGGACACGCGAGGACACGCCACCAACACGGTTCGGGACCGTGAGGCTGTAGGAGGGCAAAAGTTGATCTGGTCCGGGCGGAGGGACTTTTGCCGCCCCACACCATCGCCCAACGGCCCGGGTTCGCCGACCAGCCTCTATGAGACGACTGATGGTGGCCGGACCTGGAGCATGCTCTAACTGTCCCAAACGCCGTAACGCACCGGGCACCAACTCAATCTTGACGGCGAGCACGGCACAGCCCGCTCCTTCCTAGGGCTCTGTATATCCAGTCCGAGGCACGTCAAGACATCGCCTTCCACCTGCGCCCGGTCCGAGACCGGCCCCGCGCGGCCTGAGTCCGGCCCGGCGGCTCGCAAGACCATCGTTACTCAGAGAGTGCCCGGGGGCACCGCGTACGCCTGTGTCGGTGAATATCGCGCAGGCCGACGAAGGAAAGGATCTGCGCGAACTCGCTGAGCGCGTTTGGGTTGGTAGTGGAGCGCGCCCGCCAGCCGATGATGCTCAGCATAAGCCCGCCTCCAACCCAGGTCATCGGCGCGAGGACGTGTACTACCACGAACCAGTTGTAGAGACTCATGTAACTAACGCCTTGCGCTGCAGCGACTTGGTACGGCGGCGGACCTTCGGGGGCAGACTCCTCGCGAACGCGGCAGCCGGCGCGACCCACGACGCCAGCGATCGCTTCGTCCTGATCCCGGCCGGCTCCACGATGACGAAGCCCTTCATCGAGCGGCCCGTGAGGTCCATCTCACGAGCGTGCACTCGCCCGAGGGCACGCTCGTATCCATCCGGCCCCACACGAATCATCAGTTCGTCGCCGACGATCGCGAGCGCCATGTGGCCGCGGATCATGAAGCAGAGACCGCCCATCATCTTGATCTCGGCGACCCGCCTTTCGCCGGCGAGTGCCTCGCGGATCCGGTTGGTCAGCACTTCGTCATAGGCCATTCATGCTCCTGTAACTATCGTTTCTAGTTTCCAGCCGGCGCAGTTTCTGGCCGGTCAATAACCCGAAGCCAACTGCCATCCCGCTGCTGGCGCGCCACCTGGACTCGGACTCCGATCCCGTCCCGCCTATGGGTAGAAGTCAGTGCCAGCTTGGCGCTACGAATGGTCGGCAAAGTTTCTTCAGTTTCGAACTTGAGTCCCACGGCAACCATTCGCTCGTAGACGGCTAGAATTCCTTCCCGCCCCTCGGTCATCTGTCCCGGGGGATAAGCGAGCACAGCCCCCGGCTCGTACAAGTCAGCCAGGCCTGCGGCATCTCCGGCGTTGGCCAGTTCTGTGAAGAGCTGTGTCAGTTCCTCTGGGCTCTTAGCCTGCTTACGCACTTTGCTCATATCTGCTTCTCCTTTGGTGTCGTGATCCATCAAGGTCGGTATTCGCCCGGAAGGGACCGCGTTGTGACTGCGACGCGATTCCATGCGTTGATAACGACGATCGTCCAGATGAGCTGGGCGAATTCTTCGGCGTCGAAATGCGACCCTGCCTGGTTGTAGATCTCGCATGGGACGTGGGACTCGGCTAGCAGTGTGACCGCATCGGTCAGCTGCAACGCCGCACGCTCCCGTTCGCTGAAGAACGGCGCTTCGTGCCAGGCGGCAACGGCATACAGCCGCTGCTCCGTCTCGCCGCGAGCGCGTGCATCGAGGGTGTGCATGTCAACGCAGTAAGCGCATCCATTCAGGATCGATGCCCGGAGGCTCACCAGATCACGCAGCGACGAGTCGAGTTCAATGGCGCTATCGAGCGCCACCATGGCCCTGTAGGCCGCGCTGGCGGGACGTGAGAGATCCAGGCGAGGCGGTTCGAAAGTGGTTGTAGTTTGTAATGACATGTCACTACGATGACCTCACAATGGCTCATTAGCAATGACCAATTCCAGGCGAAAAGAATGGGCCACTTCAGGCATCGACCTCTTCCTCGACTTCAGTCGGGCTGCCGGCCCGCGCCTCCGCGCTCGAATTGAGAACGGTTTTCGCGAGGCGATCCGCACGGGCCGGCTCCGCCGCGGCACCCAGCTCCCGCCGACCCGGGCTCTGGCTCAAGACCTCGGAGTCTCGCGCGGCACACTGTTAGAGGTCTACGCTCAGCTCGCCGCCGAGGGCTGGATCGCCGGCCGCCGGGGCTCCTCGACGGTCGTCGCCTTTGATGCGGATCCGCCGCGCGGGGCAACGCCCATACGTGCACCGTCGCTTGTGCGCTGGCGCTTCGATCTCCGTCCGGGCCGGCCTGACCCGAGCTCCTTCCCGCGCATGGAGTGGCTTCGCGCGCTCCGGCGCGCGCTCGCCAGTGCACCGAATGAGGCGTTTGGTTACGGCAGCCCACAGGGACAAGTTTCCCTGCGGATCGAGTTGGCCGGCTATCTCAGCCGAGCACGCGGTTTGCACGCCGTTCCAGACGATCTGCTCATAACCACGGGCTTCACCCAAGGCCTCGGTCTGGTCGCGCGGAGCCTCGCCGCACGCGGAATAAGAAGGACTGCCATGGAGGAGCCGAGCATGCACCTTCACCGCTCGATCGTTCGCGCCGCTGGCCATGAACTCGTATTGATCCCGGTGGACAGCGACGGGATGCGTGTCGAGCAGTTGGAGCACGGGGATGGTGTCGGTATGGTTGTGCTCACTCCGAACCGCCAGCATCCGACCGGAGCCACGCTCAGCGCTCCGCGGCGATCTCGCTTGCTGGCCTGGGCACGCGCCACAGGAACGCTGATCGTCGAGGACGACTACGATGGCGAATTCCGGTACGATCGCCGGCCGATTGGGCCTCTTCAGGGACTTGATCCTGGCGTCGTCGTCTACGGCGGGACGGCCTCGAAGACACTTGCCCCCGGTGTCCGCATCGGCTGGCTTGTCCTCCCCGAGTCGATACGTCAAGACGGGATTCTCCAGAAGGAGCTCGCGGACTGGCACAACAGCGCGCTCGAGCAGCTCGCATTCGCCGAGTTGCTCCGTACGGGGGCATACGATCGCCACATCCGCAGGATGAGACTGCGCTATCGACGCCGCCGCGACACGGTGATCCTTGCCTTGACGACGAACCATCCAACGCTGGTCGTGAAGGGGACCGAGGCGGGGCTCAACCTCCTCATCCCGGCCCCGGACGCAAGTGCAGAGGCTGCCGCCATCGCAGCCGCGAGCGCTGCAGGAATTGGGCTGGATGGCTTGATTCTTGGCGGCTACTACGAGTCGCCGGGACCTGCCGGCCTCCTGGTCGGTTACGGCGCCACTCCGCAACACGCCTTCCGCGCTTCCGTTGAAGCACTCATACTGGCACTCTCGGACGTAGTCTCTGACTGGCCGCTCCTGGCAAAGCAAACCTGACGGCAGCCACTGGGCATCAGGCTGCAGGGATACTGGTCGATAAATCCGTGTAGCCGCTCGGTGCGAACGATCTTGCCGACAGATGGCGAGGTCAATTAGGCCTTACAAACTCGAGCAACCGGCGTCTCGGACCAGCGCTAGTTCATGACTCCGAAGCGCTAGCCTCCCCGCGTGATCGGGAGGCGACTCATTGAACGTGGATCCGCTCGGGAGTGACCTTTACGATTACGCAGACCTCACCCTCGGTCAACTTGCGGAACTTCCGGCCGGTATAGGCGCGCGACAGCTTGTGTTTGTGCTCATAAGCGCCAGTGGTGACCAGCTCGGCCCGGCCCCGGATCGAGAGCGCATCGCTGTAAGGGTGCGACGGGTCGAAGACCGTGATCGCTACCCGAGGGTCGCGCTCGAGGTTGCTGGCCTTGAGTCGGTGCATCGCCGTGTTGAAGTAGACGTATGTGCCGTCGGTTTCGATCCACACTATGGTCGCCTCGGGGCTCCCATCGGGCATCACGGTGGCCACGGTCGCGAAGTAAGGTGCGTTGAGGAGCCGAATTTGCCTGGGCGTGAGTCGGACCACTGACTGTACTTTAGAGACGGGACGTGATCACCCACCGGACGGATCAGATGCTTGGAGGCGCGCGGTCACTTCAACTTCGGTAAATACCTAGCGCCGAGGCTTGCACTCCGACGAGGATCACGAGCCCAACGGCCATCAGCAGATCTAGAAACCACACACTCGCCTCACTCAGAACATGTGGGTTTTCGAAACCGGGTTGGTGCATGCTTGCGCCCACTCGTAAGAACCGACAGGCTGCCCAAATGAAAACCAAGAATGTCATTAAGGATCTAGAAGCGCTGCTCATGTACGTCCAACTGCCAGTGGGGAAACACCTGCCATGAATCGGGCCGTTCAATCGTCCGTCTCAATTTCATAGGCGTGCCAGCTGGTACGTTTGGCGCCCCGAAGGGAATCGTAGAGTCGTTGCGCCGCCAGGTTATCCAGACCCGTGTACCACTCGAGGTGCGCCGCCCCTCGGCGGCGGGCCTCGTCTATTGCCCTCTCTATAAGCGCCCTTCCGATGCCTGCACTGCGGACGTCTTCTCGCACGAACAAGTCGTTCATCAGGACAGAGTCCGCCGCCTTCGTCGAGCTAAAGAACCAGTACAGCGTGGCGAACCCCGCCAAGCCTTCGTTCACCCACGCGCCGAGGAGGAGCCCCATGTGGCTAGGGTGAAGGAATCGAGAGAAGTACCGTCGATTGCGCTCGCGATCCGGCTCGGCACCATAGAACGTCTGATAGTCGGCGATTAGCGGAAGGAGCCCCTCCAGTTCGGGTGTGGGGCGGCAAAAGTCCCTCCGCCCGGACCAGATCAACTTTTGCCCTCCTACAGGCGGTGGCCGTTGCCCTTACGGCGTTATCGAAGTACCTGCCCCGCTACAACCGATCCATGGCTCGCTACGCGCAGCAACCCACAAACAAAGTCCCGTAGGTCGAGGTCGTCCGATTGGTGTCGGATGCAAGTATTCATGCAGCGTGTTCGAGGGCGACGGTATGGCCGTGATTAGGACACCGGGAGCGCCAAATTGGCTCCACCAGGCGCGAGTGTCTCGATTGGCTTCTGATCCTCAATCGCCGGCACCTTGAGCGCGTCCTGACTGAATGGTTTGATCACTACAACAAGGCTCGGCCCCATCGCGGGCTTGATCTGCGGACTCCGATTGCGCGCTCCGATCCGGTCGCGACGTCAGGATCGGTGAGCTGCAACGAGAGACTCGGCGGGCTTCTGCGCGAATATTCGCGCGAGCCAATCTCGGCCGCAGCATGATTCCGGGCTCGCATCCAATGGCTGCCAACAGTACTCGCCTTCGGGACGATCCATCGTCGAGAAACCTATCAGCTGTCCAAAGCGTCGGGACTGGCCAGCCGAGCGTTCTGACGAATTTGTGTGCCCCACAGGCTCTGAGGTCAGCGCCGCCCTGCGGCGGAGGACAGAATTAGCCCGGATGTCATAGCCGAAAATCGGATATCTTGGCCCGTCGAGCGGCAGCTACGAGCATGTTATCTGTGCGCCGAGCCAGATCGACTACTTTCGGCGAGCATCCAAGGGAGGGTATGTGTGATCAGTGTTAGCGAATTCCAGGCGGACGACCGCCCACGATGGGAGGAGCTGTTCAGCGCCTATAACGCATTCTACGAACGCACCCTGCCGCGGGAGATGTACGACCGAGCCTGGCGTGAGTTCCTGGAAGAGGTCAGGATGCACGCACTAGGTGCACGACTCGACGGCCACCTGGTCGGCATTGCCCACTTCCTTGTACACGTCAGCACCACCGCACCCGACTCCTGTTACCTGCAAGACCTGTTCACTTCACCCGACGCACGCGGCAAAGGCGTGGCCCGCGCACTGATACGCGCCGTCGAAAATTGGGCGCGCCGCAATGGCTGCGCTCGGCTGTACTGGCAGACACACGAGTCGAACCACGCGGCCCGGCTGCTATACGATCAGATCGCCGACAACCGGGGCTTCATCGTTTACCAGATGTCACTCTGACCTTCGATCTTGCGTGTTTATGGCCAGTCGGTCTTCAGTCGAATTCGGCAGATCATGTCGGCTGGCGCGATGCCGCTGGCGGCGACCAATGACCTGTGTGGGGGGGCAAAAGTCAATCTGCAGGGCCTGGTCGGTCTTTTGCCCTCCTACACGGTCTTAAACTGAACAAGTGAGACACCGCCGGACGATCTAGAACCCAAACTAACACCATGCCAACCTTCGAGATGTCACTTGGGCAGCTCCGCTCATACACCGGCCGCAACCCGAGACCAGCCGACTTCGACGCCTACTGGGATCGCGCGTTGAACGAGCTCGATGCGACCGATCCGAATCCAAGGTTGGTTCCTCACGCTAGCCCAGCAGGGTTCGCAGAGTGCTTCGACCTGTGGTTCACCGGCGTGGGCCAGGCCCAGATCCACGCCCAATACGTTCGTCCCCATTCGGGTACATCACACCCCGCGGTGCTGAAGTTTCACGGCTACTCGGGCAACGCCGGCAATTGGTTTGATCAGCTCCCTTGGGCCGCCCAGGGGATCGCGACTGCGGTCCTCGACGTCCGAGGACAAGGAGGGCTGTTTGCACCTGACGACCCGTCGCGTGGTGGCTGCGGCCTGTACTGCCGAAACCAATTCGGCCTGGGTGGCCCAGCAGGCTCGCAATCTGAGCTGGAAGCTAAGCGACGAAGGTATCAACGTTCGGGTCGTGGTTCACGACCGAGATCGCAAGTTCGCCAGAGGCTTTGACAGCGTCTTCGAGGCCGAAGG
>Ga0066793_10000070_pt1 | contig 31122 bp, 30 predicted proteins | sample PersoiDNA2013189_FD_83876 | JGI IMG/M metagenome (GOLD analysis project Ga0066793, IMG submission 83876) | Permafrost soil microbial communities from the Arctic, to analyse light accelerated degradation of dissolved organic matter (DOM) -... | ecosystem: Environmental > Terrestrial > Soil >... | reverse complement strand
GTCCGTCAGCGCGCCCAGGCCGCCCACGGGTTGCGCAATCCGGGCGCCGTCGCCCTGTGCCGCCAGACGATAAAGCAGTGTCAGCACCGTGCCGGGCGAACGCGGACCGAAACTCGTGCCCAGCACCGCATCGAAGCCGAGCGCACCCTTCAGGAGCGGCGTGTCGAAGTGCTCTTCCAAAAGGTCATAGACGTTCATGCCGATGATACGCAACAGCTCGCGCATATCGCGGCGGCCGAGGCGTCGTACGTGCCACGCCAAACGCAGCAGCGCCAAGCGCTCGGACCAGCGGTCCGTGCCCAAACGCGGGGGTACGTTTGCAATGACGGGCCGTAGCGCGCCGGCAAGTCGTTGCAGCCGAGTGACGTACTTTGGATAAGCCAACGCGTCCGCACTGGAGGCGCACGCGAGCGCGTGACTGGCATCAACACCGAGCGAAAGCGGTGCGCCGGCGGGCGACAGAGCGGTCGTCGGGATGGCGTCGTGAGCGAGCCGCAAACCCTGCGCATGCAGGGAAAGCTCCTGCATCATCGCGTGCGGCATCAGGTGCAGCAGATGGGCGCAAGAGGACACCTGATAACCCGGCGCGAATTCGCGCGTCACCGCGGCACCCCCGACCTGCTGCGCAGCCTCAAGCACCAGCACCCGCCGGCGGCTCCTCGCAAGGTAAGCCGCGCAGACAAGACCGTTGTGACCGCCGCCGATCACGATGCAGTCGTAGCGCTTGGGCGTTGGCCCTGCGATCGTCATGTCAATTCTCTTTACCGAGATCCCGCAAGACCGCGCGCGCCGCATTGGCGCCGGGAGCGCCCATCACCCCACCGCCCGGATGAGTGCTGGAACCGCACATATAGACACCGCGCACCGGCGAGCGGTATTGCGCATAACCCGGAATGGGTCGGTTGAAGAGCAGCTGATCAAGCGTCAGCTCGCCTTGGAAGATATTTCCCTCGGTGAGGCCTACTTCGTTCTCGATATCCCAAGGTGTGCGGATTTCGGCGTGCAGAATCAGATCTTTGAAGTTCGGGCTGTGCGCGCCGATCGTATCGATGACCGTGGCACCGAAGGCCTGGCGTTTCTCGGCACTCCAGTCGCCATCGGCGAGGCGATACGGACAGTACTGCACGAACACCGACATATAGTGTTTGCCGTGCGGCACCAATGTTGGATCAATCTGCGACGGGATCAGCATGTCGATGTAGGGCGCGCGCGACCAGCGGCCCTCCTTCCAGTCGTCGTAGGCGCGTTCCATCATCTCGATCGTGTCGGTCACGTGCAGGTCGCCGCGGATCGTCGGCGAGCCCGCCGGGATCGCTGGAAAGTCGGGCATGCCGTCGAGCGCAATATTGAGTTTGCCGGAGGAGCCGCGGATCTTGAAATTGCGCACCTGCTCGACAAATTCATCCGGCAGGTGCCGCGCCTGCATGGTCTCCAGAAACGTGCGCCGCACGTCGAGATTGGAAACGACGATCGCAGCGTGGATCTCTTCTCCGTCAGCGAGCGCAACGCCGACGGCGCGACCGCCGCGCACCAGGATTTCACGAACCGGGGCGGCGCTGCGCACCGTTCCGGCGCTTGCCTGCAGCGAGGCGGCAAGAGCTTTCGTGATCGCGCCCATGCCGCCGCGGGCAAAGCCCCAGGCGCCAACTGTGTTGTCGACTTCGCCCATGTAGTGGTGCAGCAATACATACGCGCTCCCCGGCGAGCGCGGACCGAGCGCAGTGCCTATGATTGAACTGCCGGCAAAATGCGCCTTGACGATTGCGCTTTCGAAGTACTCGTCGAGAAAATCCGCGGCGCTCATCGTCCAGAACCTGAGCGTATCGTACATGCGCTCTTCGCCTAAGCCGTGGAAGCGCTTGCCAAGATACAAAAGCTCGGCAATGTCGCGCGGCTTGAATGAGGTCGGATCGGGCGGTTCGCGCATCAAGAGCGGCTTGATGAAGCGACACTGGCGCATGACATCGTTCGCGTAGCGGTCGTAGGCTTCGGCATCGCGCGCCGAGTGACGTGCGATCTCACGGCGCAGCGCATCGTGATTATCGTATAGCGCCAGGTGCCCGCCATCGCGCATCATGGTGCAGCCGCCTTCGTAGGGAATGATCTGCAGACCGTGGCGCGGCAACTCGAGCGTACGGATGATCTCGGGCCGCAACAGGCTGCACACGTAGGAGCAGTTCGAGTAGGTGAAGTCCTGATAGAGCTTGCGGCTGACGGCCGCGCCCCCGACGTATGAATTGCGCTCCAGCACCAGAACGTCCAGACCCGCGCGCGCAAGGTAACAGCCGGCGACCAGGCCGTTATGGCCGGCGCCGACGATGATGACGTCGTGGCGGCGGCTTTTTTGTATGGATCCCACGCCGCGATAGGCCCGGACGGCGGTTTAGGCAGGCACTTTGTGAGTGGCACCACCCGCGGCGTGCAGGGTTGTGTCGACGGCCACTTCAAAGGCCGCCAGCGTCTCCTTAAGGCACGAATCATCGTGCGCGGCGGATACAAACCACGGCTCGCGCGAATCAGGCTCACAGAGGATGCACTCGTCGTGCAGAACCTTTGCAGTGGCGTCATAGAACGAATAGTCGCTGCCTTTCCAGTCGCGGTAGTTGCGCGGCGGCTCGTGCGCAAAATAAAGCCCGCTCATTGACGGATGGCCGACGAAACTATGGGCGATGCCGCGCGCGTTCAGCACCGTACGCATGCCGGCGCGCAAGCGTGTGCCGTAATCGGCGACCCGCTCGAGCGCGTCGGTTTCGGCGAGGATCTGCAAGGTCCTCTCGGCGGCGGCCAATGAAACCGAGTGTGCCGTATAGGTGCCGCCGTGGGCGACACCGCGGCCGATCTTGCGCATGATCGCTGCGCGCCCGGCAAGCACCGAGATCGGATAACCGTTTGCGACCGCCTTGGCAAAGGTGCAGAGGTCCGCGTGCACGCCGTACAGCTCCTGCACGCCGCCGCGCGCGACGCGAAATCCCGTCTTCACCTCGTCGATTAGCAATACGACGCCGTATTGGTCGCACAGCGCGCGGGCCGCGCGCAGATACTCGGGTTCCGCCGCGATTCCTAGGCAATTGCCCATAATGGGCTCAATCAACAGGCAGGCGATTCTTGCACCGCGGCGCTTGAACACATCCTCGAGCTGGTTGGCATCATTCGCCTGCACGAAGTGCGCGAAGCTGCGGGTACTGACCGGTATGCCTTCGCTGTAGGGCTGCACTTCGGGATCGCCGACTTCGCCCCACTTGTCCATCGGCGTGTACCACATTGCCGCGTCAAACAGACCGTGATAGCCGCCTTCGAGGATCACGTAATCGTCGCGGCCAGTATAGGCGCGTGCCAGCCGCAGCCCGGCCATGACCGCTTCGGTTCCTGAATTGGAGAAGCGCACGAGCTCCGCAGCCGGTACCATCTGCGAGATGCGCTCGGCGACGGCAAGCTCGCGCTCGGTGGCCAGCGCAAACACGCCGCCGACTGCTATGCCCTCGCGCGCCGCTTCGTCGACGCGCGGATCGGCATAACCCAGAATGGCCGGCCCGTAACCCATCCGATAATCGATGTAGACGTTATCGTCGAGATCGACGATGCGCGCACCGCGGCCGTACTTCACGTAGATCGTGCGGTCGTCTCCCCAATAGCGGAAGTTGGATGCGACGCCCAACGGCAAGCGCTTTACGGCGCGCTGGAAGTGTTCGTTGCTCTTCGTCATTATTCTGGGCATGGCTGGCCCTCGGTGCGCGGTTGGCTCGGCAGCGGCGGAACCGCACCACTAATGTAGCACTTTCGTCCAGATACTTATATAACCATACAGAAATTATTCTTTACAAAAAGCCTTGTAGAAAGCTTGTTTTAGGTTGCCCGTCTGCGGCTGCGAGCGTATATTGCATGACCGTACAAAACTGGCTGGAGCAATGACGGTGAACACCTCTCCCGCCGTGCACACAGATGCGGTAACCCCGGCGCGCGTCAAGCGTGCGATGCCCGCCTGGACGTACAACCACCCGCAGATGACGCGGCTCGAGCAGGAACGCATCCTGACCCCGAGCTGGCAGATCGTATGCCACATCAACTCGATACCCAAGTCCGGTGACTTCATAACGCTCGATGTTGGGCCTGAAAGCGTCGTCGCGGTACGCGGCCGTGAGGGGGAGATCCGCGCGTTTCACAATGTGTGCCGCCACCGCGGTGCGCGCATCCTCGAGGGTTGCGGCAACCGGCCGGGCACGATCACCTGTCCCTACCACGGCTGGTCTTATCGCTTGGACGGCGCACTCATGGGCGTGCCGGTGCGGGAGGGCTTCCCGGGACTCGAGCGCGCCGACTACGGCTTGCGCCCCGTGCGCATGGACATCCAGTTCGGCTTTGTGTTCGTGTGCTTGGGAGGAGATCCGCCGCCGCTGACGCAGATCTGGGGGCGCTTCGCCGAAGACTTCGCACCGTACCGCTTTGCAGACATGGTGCCGCTCGCGCCGCTGTATTACGAACAGTGGGATGTCGATTGGAAAGTTGCGATGGACAACTACCTTGAGTCCTACCATGTGCCGATCGGCCATCCGGGACTGTTCCGCTTTCTGACGCCCGACTACGATGATCAGGCTACTGTGCCGGGGGTTGCGCGCGGCACGAGCTGGCTGCGCGAGCAACCTTCGCCAAGATGGACCGAGCGGCTCTACCAGAAGCTCGTCGGCGGCGTGAGCGCGGACCTGCCAGAGGCTAACCGCCGCTGCTGGAGCTTCTACAGCATGCTGCCGAATCTTGGCATCGACATCTTTCCCGATCAGATGGATTTCTTCCAGGTGCTGCCGCGCGGTCCCGGCAAATGCACCATTCGTGGCGGCACATTTGGGCTTCCCGATGCGCGCCGAGAAATGCGTGTGGTGCGCTACCTGAATGCGCGCATCAACCGCCAGGTGCAACGCGAGGATGAATTTCTCTGCGCGCGCGTGCAGCGCGGCCTCGCCTCGAGCAGCTACCAGCCCGGGCCGCTATCAAAACTTGAAAGCTGCATGTTTGAATTCCACGAGTTGGTCCGCGCGCGCATTCCTGAGGCCCGGCAGCTGAGCGCGCCGCGCGAATTCGCCTAACCCCGCCGCTCAGTCGAGATGGATCCAGGCGGACTTCGTCTGGGTATACGAGATGAGGCTCTCCAGGCACTTGTCGCGGCCCTGACCGGATTGCTTGTAGCCGCCGAACGGCTGTGTCATATCGCCGTGATCAAAACAATTGACCCAGATGACGCCCGCCTCAAGGTCGCGCACCGCCCGATGTGCCGTTCCCAGGTCGCGCGTCCAGATCGCGGCCGCAAGACCGTAGATTGAGTCGTTCGCAACCGCGAGTGCCTCGGCGATGCCGTTCACTTCGATCGCAGAGGCGACCGGCCCGAAGATCTCCTCACGCGCAATCGTCATATCGTTGGTGACGCCCGAAAAGAGTGTCGGATTGACAAACGAGCCGGGAAGATCGGGCGTACTGCCGCCAAACTCCAGCCGTGCACCTTCGCTCTTGCCGCGGCCGATGTAATCGAGCACGCGTGCGCGGTGCGCTGCGGTCACGAGCGGGCCTAAGTTGGTCGCCGGATCAAGCGGGTCGCCCGCGGTGTAGGCGTTGCGCCCCTGCGCAACGAAGCGCGCGATGAAGTCCTGCGCGATGGGCCGGTCGATCAGCAGGCGCGAGCCGGCATTACAGACTTCGCCCATATTTCCGTAGATGCCGTTGATCGCATAGGAGACGGCACGGTCGAGATCTTCAAGGTCGGCGAGAAAGATCTGCGGCGACTTACCGCCGCATTCAAGGGCAACGCGTTTCATGTTGGAGCGGCCGGCATACACCAGCATGAGCTTGCCGACTTCAGTGGAGCCGGTGAAGGCAATCTTGGCGACATCGTTATGCAGGGCGAGCGCCGCCCCCGCGGTCTCACCGAGCCCATTCACCACGTTGAACGCGCCGGCCGGACCGCCCGCTTCAATGAAGAGTTGCGCGAGCAGCAGCGCCGACAGCGGCGACTGCTCGGCAGGCTTCAGCACCACCGTGTTGCCGGCCGCGAGCGCGGGCGCCGTCTTCCAGGCCGCCATCAGGAGCGGATAGTTCCAGGGCACGATACAGCCGACGACGCCCAGGGGCTCCTTGAGGATGTAGTGAAAGGCATCCGCGGCCGTCGCCGTCACGGCGCCGTCGATCTTGTCGCACAGCTCTGCGAAGTAAGCGAAATTCTGCGCCGCCGCCGGAATATCGATGCCCAGCATGTCGCGGATGGGCTTGCCCATCGTGAGTGTGTCGAGTAACGCAAAGCGCTCGGCATTCGCCTCGATCAGCTGCGAGAAGCGCGACAGCACCCCCAGGCGCTCGCGCGGCGCCATGCGGCTCCAGAGGCGCGATGCAAAACAGCGCTTCGCCGAAGCGACCGCACGGTCAATATCCTCAGCCGTGCCGGCAGCGACCTCGCACAGCGCACTGCCCGTTGCAGGATTGGTCACCGTGAAGCGCCCGCCCGCCAGAGAATCGACGAACTGTCCGTCGATAAAGTGGCGCGTCTCGTACTTCAAGGTCGCCGCGCGCACATGCCAATCGGCGGTGCTCAAAGGCTGGCTGCTCATCGGAAAACTCCCATAAACTGGCTGGACAACGGGCGGTGGATTCGCGGGGCGGACAGGTTCGGGGGTTGCATTGCAGCTGGCGACGGCCGCGACCGACACGCGGCCAAACTGGCCTGGAAAAACCGACCGCAGGTAAGCGATGCAGCGGTGCTTCGCGGCCGCCCGATCAATGTGTGCCTCGGTCTGAAAGGCGATGCCCTGCCAGAGCATTTCAAGCACGCCAATGAGCCCGAGCGCGACCGCGTCCGGATCCAGGTGCGGCGCCTGCGCCTCGATGATCAGCCGCTCGACGAGCTCGCGCACGAGCGCGGCGAAGCTCTCATCCTTCTGACCGCAAATATCCAGGTATTCCTGCCGCGAATTCGCCTCGCCCCAGAAGGAATACCAGACCGAAACCTTACGTGGGCTTGCGACATCAGGATCAAGATACAGATCGACCAGCGTCTCCAGAGCCCGTACGGGTTTATCCCTAAGCAGCGCGACCGGCACCAGCACACGCTCCTCGAACTCGGTGGCGAGGAACTGCAAGGAGGCGACCAGCATCGCCGCTTTGGAATCGAAGTAGAACCTGACGATGCCCGGCGACATGCCCGCGATCGCGACGACTTTCTCGACCGTCGTGCGTGAGGGCCCATGGATGTGCAGTGCCGAGATGCAGGCATCGATCAGACGCTTCCTTTGGCGGACGCGTGAGGCGCGCTCGCGGGACGGCTGCGACGCGGCGCGGGGTTGAGGCTTGGCTGACATGCCCACAGCGTGCCGCAAAATTGCCTGAACGACCAGAAAAAACTTAAACAGTCGGCTAAATTTGCCCGCAGAATGCAGCACGCCACCGCGGGAGAGGGGAAATGAACGCCGGCACCGATGCGCTCGAGCCGCGCCGCCGACGTTCTTTCGGCGATTTCATGGAACGCCAGGGTCACTGGCTCATCATCGCCCCACCGCTCATTTTTCTGATCGTCTTCTTCCTCATCCCCTTCGCCTTCGCGCTCAAGATCAGCTTCGCTGAGACCGCGATCCACGTACCCCCCTATACCGACGTGTTCTCTGTGTCCCCCGACAAGCACATCAACGTGTCGTTGAGTCTCGCCAACTACAAGTACCTGTTGACCGACGAGGTGTACGCGGTCTCGTACATGTATTCGCTGCGCACGGCGTTCTTCTCGACGCTCATTTGTCTGCTCCTCGGCTATCCGATGGCGTATGCCATGTCGCGCTCTTCGAAGGCCACGCAGAACATCCTGCTGCTCATCATTATCCTGCCGTTCTGGACGTCATTCCTTTTGCGGGTGTACGCCTTGGAAGGCATCATTCGCGAAAACGGGCTCCTCAACACCGCGCTGCTGCGCTTCGGGCTCATCGATCATCCACTGAAGATCATGCATACGACCGTCGCCGTCTACTTGGGCATCATCTATTCCTATCTGCCGTTCATGGTGCTGCCGCTGTTCGCGACCCTGGAGAAGCTCGACCACACCTTGCTCGAGGCGGCTGCCGATCTTGGTAACCCTCCGTGGCGCGCCTTTCTCGATATCACCTTACCGCTGTCGATGCCGGGCGTGATCGCAGGCTCGATGCTGGTGTTCATTCCGGCCATCGGAGAATTCGTGATTCCGTCCCTCTTGGGGGGACCGGACAATCTCATGATCGGCCGCGTATTGTGGGATGAGTTCTTCAATAATCGCGACTGGCCGGTCGCCTCCGCGGTCGCGATCGCGTTTCTGGTGCTGCTCGCGGGCCCGATCGCGCTCTACCAGCACTACCACGTCAAGGATATGGAATCGTAGCGGTGTCCGAGCGCTTCTCACCGGTGCTGTTCTCGATCCTGTGCTTTGGCATCGCCGTCCTTTACATCCCGATCCTGGTGCTGATCGGCTATTCCTTTAACGCCTCGGCGCTCGTGAATGTCTGGGGCGGATTCTCAACGACCTGGTATTGGGAACTCGTGCACAACCGCCAGATCCTAAATGCTGCCGCGCTGTCGCTCGAGATCGGCATTGTGGCGTCAACCGGTGCGGTGATCCTGGGCACGCTGGCTGCCATTTCTCTGACTCGCTATCGCACATTTCGCGGCCGACTGCTGTTGACGGGGATGGTGAATGCGCCGCTCGTCATGCCCGAGGTCATTACCGGCATCACGCAACTGCTGCTCTTTGTCGCGATGCTGCAGTCCTTCGGCTGGCCGCACCGCGGCTTCACGACCATAATTATTGCGCACATCGGCTTTTGTACCGCCTATGTGACGATCACGGTGCAGTCACGCTTGCAGAGCGCCGATCGTTCGCTCGAAGAGGCCGCGATGGATTTGGGGTCGGGCCCGGTGCGCGCCTTCATCGACACCACCCTGCCGATAATATCGCCGGCGCTCGCGGCTGGGTGGCTGTTGAGCTTCACCCTGTCGCTCGATGATCTCGTGATTTCGAGTTTCGTGTCCGGCCCGGGCGCAAGCACCCTGCCGATGGTGATCTACTCGAAGGTCAAGCTCGGCTTGAGTCCCGATGTGAATGCGCTCGCGAGCATCATCATCGTGGTGGTTGGCGGCTGTGTGATCCTCGCCGGCTATGTCATGCGCCGCGCCGAGCGCCAGCGTCTGCTTGAGATTCAAATGGCCGATCGCTGACGCACGCAGCGACGCTAGGGCAACGCAACGTAGCGCGGATCGTGCGGCGCACGCCCGAAAATGCGGTGTATCACCGCTTCAAAAGCCTCGAGCGGCTGGCTCGGATAACTGGGATCAAACGACGCCTGGTCCCAGCGCTCGCAAAAGCTCGCGCAGGCATTGAACCAAGGGTGCTCACGCAAGCGCTCGCGCGCGTTACGATCGCCGCCCATGTGATGCGCGTAGTAATAGGTTTGAAATAGGCCGTGCTGTTCGACGATCCATGTGACCTCGGCACGCACATAAGGCCGGATGACGCCCGCGGCGACCTCGGCATGGTTATAGGGCGCAAGCTCATCACCGATATCGTGCACCAACGCTGCGGCGAGCATTTCCTCATCGGCGCCGTCATTGCGCGCACGCGTCGCGGTCTGCAGGCAATGCTCGAGACGGCTTACCCGGTAGCCCTCGAGCGAGTGGCCGAGCTTGCGCAGCGCGCCGAGCACGCGCTCCGGCAGGGTACGCGCGTAATCGCGCTCCGAGCGGTCAAGCAACAGATAATCCTCGCGCGTGCCGTCCGCCATGCGGTTGAAGCTCACGACCTTTGTCACGCGGCTCTCCTCTTGCGCAGCATGCGGTACAGATTTCGCGGACCGTCGATGTCAAGGTAGCAGCGCTGCAGATAACGCAGACCCGCGGCGGGGCGGATTGCCGGTGCAGACACCGCCACCAGTGCAGGCTCGAGGTCGAGATCCGACGGAGCATAAAGCCGCCGGCGCGTACTGCGATTGATGCGCGCCGCATCTTGGCACTGCTCCCGCAACCACAGCGGATGAATGGCGAATGCCGATCCGTCACTCCTCGTGCGCGACAGCTCGTTGCGCGAAGTCATGCACAGCCTCAAGCGCGGTACTCCATTATTCGGCGGTCTTGATGCGCGTCCAGGTGCGCGTGCGGATGCGTTCGGTCGCGGCGCTCACCTCAGTCGTGCGATACAGCCTTGCCTCGATAGCGGCTGTCGGATAGATCGTCGGGTCGCTCAAGATCCGCGGATCAACAAGCGCATTCGCGGCAACATTGTCGTTACCGTAATGCAGCTCGTTCGTGATATCAGCGATTACGCGGGGCTCAAGTATAAAATTCAGAAACTGATAGGCAGCGTCAAGATGCGGCGCGCCGACCGGAATCAGAAGCGCATCATAGGCCACGTTCGCTCCCTCCTTCGGCACCGTGAAAGCAAGGTTCACCACCACGCCGGCTGCCTTGGCGCGAGCGCGCGCGGTTGCATAATCAGCGGAAAATGACATTGCAATGCAGACTTCCTCGTTGGCTAGGCCGTTCATATATTCGGACGAGTCGAATGCGCGGATGTACGGCCGCACAGCCAGAATCAGCCGCTCGGCAGCTTTGAAGTCTTCGGGCTTGGTCGAATTCGGATTAATGTGCAGATAATTGAGAGCGAGCTGCAGCACATCCTCGGCCGAGTCGAGGAAGCTTACGCCGCAGTCGGCGAACTTGGAGATGATCTCAGGCTTGAACAGCATGTCGAGACTATCGAGCGGCGCGTTCGGCATGCGCGCTTTGATCATGTCGATATTGTAAGCAAAGCCGTTGATCGAATGCATATACGGCACGGCGTGCATGTTGCCCGGATCGTAAGCCGACTCCAGCGCGAGGATGTGGGGATCGAGATTCTTCCAGTTCGGAAGCCTGCGCTTGTCGAGCGTCATGTAGACGCCAGCCTTGATCTGCCGACTGAAAAAGTTCGCTGCAGTCGTCACGACATCGTAGTCCGAACCGCCCGCCATCACCTTGGCCTCGAGCATCGTGTCGGCATCGAACGTGTCGTAAATTACCTTGACGCCGGTCGCCTGCTCGAACTCGGCGATCGTGTTCTTGCCGATGTAGTCCGCCCAGTTGTAGATGTTGAGCTGCTTGTCAGAAGCGCGTGCGGCATGCGGCACGAGCGCGACCAGCAGCCATATGAAGATCGCAGCAAGCAGTGAACGTTTCATGGAATCCTTCGCGTTAAGGTCCGCTTGGACGGATGAAGGGCCACGGCGACGTATCGCTGCCCGGCTCGCTTGGCACCTCGATGACGACGGGTGCGTCAAGGATAAGTGCTTGTTCGAGTCTAAGCTTAAGCTCTGCCGGGCTGCCTGCCCTGAAGCCAATGGCGCCAAAACTCTCGGCGAGCCGTACAAAGTCAGGGTTCACAAGCGCCTCGCCGATGAGGTGTCCGGCGAATGAAGTCTGTTGGTCGCGCAGCACATTGCCGAAGCAGCGATTGTTGAACACGATGGTGATGAGGTTGATCCTATTCTGCACGGCGGTTGCAAGCTCGGCGACTCCGAACATGAAGCCGCCATCGCCGTTGATTGAGATCACGACATTGTCCGGATTTGCAACCTTTACGCCGAGGGCCGTCATGAATCCAAAGCCCAAATTCTCCTGATAGCCGCCGGTCACATAGGTGCGCGGCTCGTACACCGGAAACCCGAAGCGCGCAGTGAACCCCACCTGGCAGATCTCTTCGACCAGAAAGCCGTCGCGCGGCAACAGCGCGCGGATCACATCGAGATAGCCAAGCTGCGGTTGTACCACTTCGATCTCGCGACGCGACTCGGCTTTGATAAGCTCGAACTGCGCTTCGCGTGATGCGCGTTGCACCTTAGCCGCTTGCAGCGCCTCGACAATGGCGCGCACGCCGAGCTTGGCGTCCGTGAGCAGCGCAACATCGGCTTTGCGGCGTGCAAATTCGCGCGGATCGATATCGATGCGCACGATCTTGATGCCGGGCGGAAACGTTCGCCAGCGCAGGTATGCCAACTCCATGCGCGTACCGATCGCGATGACGACATCGCTCTTCATCCAGAGCTTGTAGGCGGCGGCAAATCCAAAGCCGTACGGCAGATCCTCGCCCACCACCCCACGGCCGCTGCGATGCGCGGTGACCGGCGCCTGGATCAAGCGCGCGAGCGCGAGAATCTCCGGTCCGGCGGCGAGTGCGCCTGCGCCTAAAATGATCATCGGGTTGCGCGCTGCCGCAATGATTTTGGCGGCCGCGGCAACGGCAGTCGGATCAGGCGGCGGCGGCGCCGGGGCACGCGCCGGCACGTCAAAATCAACGAGCGCCTGCACGCTGAAGATATCCCAGGGACACGCGAGCGCCACCGGCCGAGTGCGGCCGCTTGTCAACTGTTCGATCGCGGTTGCGAACAGCCGCGGCACGTCCGTCGGGTGATCGATGCGTTCAGCCCATTTCGTCAGTCCGCGCAGCAGCGCGAGCTGATCGGGCAGCTCATGCAAAATGCCGTGGCCGCGGCCGATGCTCGCGGCCAGAATCTCGCCCGTCAGGCACAGCACCGGCGCATTGGCCGAATACGCCGTACAGAGCGCGGCGGCAGTGTTAAGCACACCGGGCCCCGGAACACAGGTATAGGCGCCGATCTTGCCGGTCGACTTCGCGTAGCCAAAGGCCATGTAGGCCGCACCCTGCTCATGCCGCGAGCCGATGAACCTGATTTCGTCGCGGCGTTCGTACAATGCGTCAAACAGGTGATAGGTGTGAACCCCCGGGATACCGAATATGGTGTCGACGCCGTTGCGAATGAGACATTCGACGATGGCTTGACCGGCGGTAACGACGTTCTGCATCGGTGAAATTGCGTGCAAAGCCAACGCCGATCATACGCTAGCTTCGCGTCGCCCGACCCTTAATGCGACCGGCGCTGCGGCCAGCGCGGCGCTGTCAATCCGCGACGGCGCGTGCCTCGACTCACGGATGCTCAACTTCGGCAGCGCCGCACGTCAAGCTTTAGCGGCTACAAGCGAATTGCTTATGCCGGCTACGCGACTGAACGGTGCGGCGCGTCCTACGGTGCGCTAAAGACATCGGCTCCAAACGGCCGCAGCTTCTTTTCAGCCGCAAACCCGAGCGGATCGACGCTGAAGAAGCCCGCGACTGAACGCAACAGCGAGTAGTGATTGTAAGACGCTCGTGAGGTCGTGCCCGGCTTGATAAACGGGGAAATCAGCACCGCGCCGATCCTGCCGCCCCCGGGTCCTTGCATTCCGGGCGGCTTGTTAGCGCCAGACAGACCTCGTTCGCCGCAGCATGCAGCCGAACCGTCGGGACCGCGGCCGTCTGATTCGTCAAATGTGATGATCAAAAGCCCGTCTTTCTTAAAGGCCGCCGAGCCGGTAATGAGCGGCACCCACTTCTGCAAAAAGGCGTCGACCGAGACGAGCCCGCCAGGTTGATGGTCAATGCACGGTGCATCATGTCCATCGTTGCAAAGATTCGGCGTGATAAATGCATAATTTGGCGCGCTCGCTGCGCCGCTGAGATCCTTTGACAATTGATACAGATTGACAATGTGCGAATCGCAGCGCGCCTGATCGTCGATGATGGTATGGAAATAAACGAACGGATTGTGCTTGACGGCATACTGATCCTCGGCGGTCGCGTGCAGCAGATTTTCCGTACTATTGACCGCGGAATGTGCGCAGGTCGCGCTCTCCCGGGATGGATCCTTGCCCATGTCCTCCATGTATGCCTTCCAGGTAAAGCCTGCGCTCTCGAGCTCATCGGCAAGCGTCTTAACCATCTGCGGATACACGCAGCCCACTCCAAGCGCCTGGCCGTGCGCATCCAAAGCCGGCGAACTCAGTTGAAATTCGCTGTAGATCGGACAATCGCCCTGGGTTGACTCATTTGGCGCCTGACCGCTGATCAAGGCGATGTAATTGTCGAGGCTCCAGTGTCCGATGCCGTAATAATTCGGCAGCAGCACACCCTGCTTCGTAAGGTTTTGCGCCAGATACGGAGCCTGAGAGTCGCGCCCAAACGTCACATTGTAAGTCTGATTTTCGAGCACGATTAGGAACACGTGCCGCACTGGCGGCATGGCCGCGTCAGCCAGCCGCGGCAATAAGACACAGCAGAGGGCTGCTGCCAACGCTGTAAGGCTCCAAAGCGCGCGAGGTTTTCCTGTTCGATGCATGGCACCGTCCAATCAGTATGTGGCGGCCATCTTAAATCATTGAAACTTGGTTCGCGCCGCGGCCTGCGTCGCGCGTCATTACTGTAGCGCCACGTTACGCAAAGCGCTGCCGGGCGATGATATCGTAACGTCGTTCTTTGGCGATCAATGTGCGCTGCGCCGCGCGCTCTGCGCCGGGCGCGATCGCGCATTGCGCCCTTTGCTGAACTCCTCAATCATCTTGCGATTAAAGGCCGCAATGTCATCGGGCTTACGGCTTGAGGCAACCCCGTCGTCCACCAGCAGCTCGCGCTCGACCCACTCCACGCCCGCGTTCTTAAGGTCGGGTTTGAGCGATGCCTACGACGTGATGCTCCGCCCACGCACAACATCGGCCTCAACCAACGGCCACGGCCGATGACAGATCAGGGCAACCGGCTTTCCGGAATCAAAAAAAACGCGCGCACAAATGCCAGCGCCTACGGCAGTTGGCGCAATGGGTCGGGGTTGGCGACGCCACCAGGAAGGAGCAGACCGTCAAAGGATGCTGCATCGGCTTCTTCGAGCGGCACATCCCCAGAAAATTTACCTGCCTTATCGAAGTGCGCGCAGGCCTGCACCTGCCCTTTGGCCGGCGAGACGATGAGGGTCGCGGCGCCGGCTTCATTAAGCACTTTCCTGGGCGCGGCCAATTGCACCTGCGCAAATCCATCCGCAAGCAAGATGGCGGCTATCATTCCGTTAAGCATGCTCGTCGCCGCGGAACCGATTGTCTGATGCTAGAAGTCAGCATTTAGCGTGCCGACAAAAGGTCTGCAAGGGCCGACCTGCACGTGGCGGCCCCCTGCTACAGAGCCGATCCTCGCATAGACCTTAGTGTTCACTTCTTATTATTCGGATCGCGCAGCCTCTGCGTGAACCACCATTGGTGCTGTTCCAGATCACGCGCGCCGTAGCTGCGATCCGCCCAGTGCTCTTCGCCGTAGTCGTGTACGCACGGCTCGTGATCGATGCCGGCGCCTGCTGCGCGCGCGCGCGCGCAGTGCAAGTCCACGTCATCAACATAGACCATGACGGCCTGAGTGTTGGCGCCACCCAGAGACTGCGGACTGCGCGTGATGCGACCGTGATCCGCGGCCTTACCCGCCTGTCCGACCATGATCACACCCTCGCCATACAGCAGCTCGGAGTGCTGTACGCGGCCTGCTTCCGTCAGAACCTTCAGACGCACTTCGAACCCGAATGCACGGCACAGCCAGTCGATGGCCCGCAACGCATCGTCATAAAAAATTGCAACGGCTATTCGCGGCCATCCCGCCGGTGTGTTTTTCATGGTGCCCCGCTCCGGTAAAAAAGCACTGTAGCCGAGCCCGGGGTAGCGGTCATCAAGCCCGCAGTGCCCGAAAAGCGTGCACGGCGATAGAACCCATAAGCGCCGCGTGAGCTTTGTCAGCGCGAACGGCGTTCGCGCGTTCTTTTCTTTAGCGGCTGAAGAAAATGTGGAGATCGACGATGCATGTCCTTTCTAAGCTTCTGATTGCAAGCGGATTTTTATTGCTGGCCGGATGCGTGATAGCGCCGGTGGGCGCTCCTGCGGGCGTATACGTTGGGCCTGCGGCGGTGGGAGCGTACGTGGCCGTCAGGCCGTACCACTACGGCTATGGTCCGCGCTTCTACTACGGTCGTCGCTGGTAGGCCGAGAAGCGCACGGCAACTTCCGCGTTGGCGCGGCACGCCCGCACGCACCTGCTGAAACGCGGACGTCTGTGCGCCGTTGTTGTATCGAGCAGCGCGTACCGTGGCCCGCTGCGCCGCCACTGCCCGCCCTCTACTGTCCGGGAAGCTCACGAAGTCCCGGCAGGTCGAGCGGATGTCTCCGCGCGTTGCCACTGGACCTCAAACTCGTCTAGCAGTTGAATGCACGAGTCGAGCAGCAATCCGAGGCGGCTATGTCGAGATCCATGCAACGCGTGCTCATCGCGCTCGCTGCGGTCCTTGCGGTGATCGCCGCAGGAGCAATCCTCGGGCGACATCTGCTTGGGGCGAATGTCCAAGCGCGCTTGGAGGCCGATGCGTCCGCGGCGTTAGGAATGAACGTCAAGATCAGCGGACCTGTGGCGTTGCGCTTCTTTCCAGGGTTGCACGTGACCCTCAAGGATGTGCACATTCGGAATCACCTCGCCGAAGTGGCCTCCATCGGGGAGGTCAAGCTTGGTATTGAGCTGCGCTCCCTGTTACGCCGCGACCTGAAGTTCCAAGAAGTCCGGTTCAAGGATGCGAGGCTCGCCATTGAGCGTGACCACAGCGGCCAGTTAAACATCAATCGACCGCCGCAGTCCGATTCAAACTCGCCCGCCACCGACATCGCAACCGTAACATTTGCTCAATCGAGTTTGTCTTTCTCGGACGCGCAATCCGGCAAAGACTTCAGGGCCGAGAACTGCAGCCTGAACCTTAAAGACCTGCGACTCACGACCGCTGCTGACATGATGAAAACGCTGTCCTTCACCGGGAATCTTGCTTGCGAACGGCTCCGCACCAAGAGCCTCGTCGCATCCAACGTCGCGGCCGCGGTGCACGGCAGCGACGGGGCATTCAAGCTCGACCCCATTACGTTCAAGATCTTTGGCGGACAGGGAGAGGCAACCGTCGCGGCAGATTTTACCGCTCCCGAGTCTGTCTACCGCATCCACTCAGCGGTATTGAAGCTGCAGATCGCGGATTTCTCGAAGACCGAGTTGCCCCAGAAGCTCGGCGACGGAACCCTCGACTTTGCCACCAACCTCACGATGCACGGCACGATAAAAAGCGGAGTGATACGCACTGCGTCAGGCGAGGCCTCGCTTCACGGTGACAACCTCGCGCTCGACATCGGCGATCTCGACAAGGAGTTCTCGCGCTACGAGTCGACTCAGAACTTTAATCTCGTCGATGTCGGCGCGTTTTTCCTGGCGGGTCCGCTCGGAATTGCGCTCACCAAGGGCTACGACTTTGCGCGCGTCTTAAAGAAATCGGAGGGTCGCACGACCATCCGCACGCTGCTCTCGAAGTGGAAGGTGGAGCATGGCGTGGCCCTGGCGCAGGATGTGGCCCTTACGACCACGGAGAACCGGGTCGCCATGAAAGGCGGACTCGATTTCGTCAATGATAGTTACGATGACGTGACCGTGGCGCTGGTCGACCCCAAGGGCTGCGTGCGCGTGGAGCAGAAGATTCACGGCCCTTTTCGCAAACCCGAAGTGGACAAACCGAACGTCGTAACCGCCATCACCGGGCCCGTGCGCAAGCTCATCAACAAGGGCCGCAGTCTCTTAGGTGCGAAGTGCAGCGTGTTTTATTCCGGCGCTGTTCCGCCGCCTAGATGATGCCGCACGCGAACCGCAGCGCGGCGTCTACTGCTTGTACTTTGTCTTGGCGCGCCTAATGCAGTTGTCTCGGGCGATGCCTGACAGGGCATCGCACTTTGCTCTGGCGACGTTGTAGCCTGCGTTCGTGGACTCGACACGCTCATCGCCGCGCACACCGGCGCTGATCTGTCGGTCCTGACCCTCGCGCAGGCAGGCTTCGCGCGCATCGCCCGACTTGCTGGCGCAAAGTTCTGCCTGTAGCTTGTCACTCGGATTGGGTTCTGTGATTGGCGCCTGCGACTGTGCTTGGCCCACCAGCGGGGCGCACGACAGCGCGAGCCACGCGGCGCAGAGCAGCAGATATTTGCTTGGATAAGACATGGCGTTCTCCGGTCTGGCGACAATCTAATAACGCGCGAGCAGGGTCTCCAGGTCCGCGCGTGATGCTGCCATCGCTTTATACAGCGGAATATGTCGGGTCGTGGTGCTGCCGTTCACAATGACGGCGAAGGCGATCCAGCCGCCGCTCTTCTTACGCAAGTAGCCGGCGATTCCGCACACCGAGTGCGGCTCATCCATGGTACCAGTCTTGAGTGCGACGCGATCGAGCCACGCCTCGCCGCCCTGGCGCAGAAAACCAAACGGCGCCTGCCGCGGCACCGTGAGAGCGCCGTAGAACGCCGGGAAATAGCGGCTGTCGTGATACTGGTAGGCAAGCAAGGCCACCAGATCGCGCGCCGAGAGCTCGTTTTCCGGTGTCAGGCCGCTGCCGCTGAGCAGGAGCGGCGCGGACACGCGCGCGCGGCTTTGTGCGCGCAGGGCGCGCGCCACGAATTCCGAGAGCCCCTTCGCTGCGTCCGCCAATCCAGCCGGAGCCTGACCCGTCATGTCGGCGGCAAGATCGAACGTCAGAACGTCCGCAATGTAGTTATTGGAGAAGCGCAGCATGCGCCCCAATTGCTCACGCAGCGTGAAGCCTTCGGTCTGCCCCAATGCAAACGCGCCACTTGGCAGCGCGCCCTTTGTGATGAGCACATCTCCGGGCACATGCAGACCAAGCTCGCGCAAGCTTTCGCGCAGCAACAGACCGACGCCCAGGGCGGGATTTGACATCGCCCGGTAGACGCGCTCGCGCGTACCGAACGGCATTTGCCCGCCGACCCGGAGCGCATCAACACCGCCGCTCGTGATGCGTTCAACCCAAAAAGTCTTCTTCGATTGCGCCGCGCTGACAGTAATGTTTCCTTCCACGGCAATCGGCAGGTGGGTAACGCCGCAGCCGCGCACCAGCGCAGGAGCGCCCACGGAGTTCGACTGCACGCTGACACACCAATTGCCGTAGTCGACTCCGACCGCCGACAGCGGTGCATTGAATGCCGTATCGCTGCGCACGAGCGCGCCGCAGCGGTCGTGCGTCTCGCATCCGACGTCGGCAAAAGGCGCAAGATTCACCAGCACCCGGCCATGCACGGAAGCCACCCCCGCCCCCGCCGCCTGCACGGCAAGCGCGAGCAACGCGTGGTATTCGAGCGTTGGATCTCCGGCGCCCTCTAAAATAATGTCTCCGCTAAGCTCGCCCGCGCGCAGCGTGCCGCTGCCCAAGAGCCGCGTTTCAAAGGCCTTATCCGCCGCCCAGCGATTAAGCGTTGCGGCCGCGACCGCAAGTTTCGTCAGTGAAGCGGGCGTCAAGCGCCGCTCGGCATCGAGCTGCTGGATGACCGCGCCGTTATCAAGGTCGAGAGCCGCGGCGCTGACCAGCGCGCCGCTGCGCGTCAGGGCCTCAAGAGCGCGCCAATCCGCGCGCGCGGGCAACGTGAGGAGAAAGCTTGCGCAGCCCGTTGCGATAGCGGCGCGAAGAGTGCGGCTGCGGCATCGAGCGCGCGGTGCAGACCTATATTCGGCGGTCGGCAATCAGCGCCCTTTAATGTTGCGGCTGCGGCGCGCGGCCGCCCGCGCGCGCCGCCCAGCACCACAGCAGTCCCGCGGCGAGAACGGCTACCGGCACGACCATGACGGCCTGCTGCAGCGATGCCGCATCGGAGAGCGCGCCGATCAGAGGCGGCGACAGCACGTCGCCCAGTATATGGATCGTGAAAATGCTCACGGCGATTGCCGTAGCGCGCTCTGCGGGGGATGCGAGATTAATGATCGCCGCGTTCACCGGGCCGGTCGACACAAACAAGAACAGCTGCGCCGCCACCATCGCGGCCAAGTACAGGGTCGATGATCCGGTTGCAAGCGCTGCCCAGGCAAAGGGCGCCGCGATCAGTGTCGCAACAGCGGAGACCCAGAGAAATGCCTGCCGAGAGTATTTGCTGAAGAAATCCCCGAGCCATCCGCCGACAAACGTGCCGATGAAGCCCGTGATGACCACGATTTCACCGAAGCTGACGGTTGCTTCCTGGCGCGACATGCCCCGAACGCGTTCGAGAAATGCCGGCATCCAAAAGCCAAGGCCGCCGACCGCAAACGTGTACGCCGCATAGCCCAACACGGTGAGGACGTAGGGCGAATTCCTCGCGAGACGCGCGTAAGTCGCCTGCAAATCGGTGCGCGTGTCTTGATGCGCCGAGGGTCGCGGCGCCTTACCCGCATCCTCGCCACCGCGCGGCGGGTCGCGCATCATGACGGTCAATGCCGCAAGCGCAAGGCCCGGAACGCCTGCTACAAAAAATGCCATGCGCCAGCCAAAGTGAGCATCGACCAAGCCGCCGACGATAAACCCGAGCGCCGAGCCTACGGGGATGGCGCAGAAGAACACCGCCATGACGCGCCCGCGACGACTTTCCGGAAAGAAGTCGGCGAGCAGAGAAGGTGCGATGGTGCCGTAGGCCGCCTCGCCGATGCCAACCGCAGCGCGCGCCGCCAGCAGCGTTGCGTAACTTGTCGCAAGCCCCGACAAGGCGGTGGCCAAACTCCAACAGGCGACACCGAACGCGATCAAGCGCGGACGCGCGCGGCGATCCCCGAGCGCACCGAAAACGGGTGCGGCCAGCATATAGACGAGCAAAAATCCCGTCGCCAAAGTTCCGAGCTTGAAGTCCGAGAGCGCAAGGGATGAATGCTTCAGGCTCTCGGCCAACGCCGAAACAATGAAACGGTCGAGGTAGTTGAGAAGATTGATGAACGTCAGGATCGCCAGCGCGCCGACGGCGGATGTGATGAGCGCTGGGCGCGGCGGCGGTACATTCATACGCAGCCAGCTTATCAGTCTTCACGGCCGATGCTTAAGCGCGCGCTGCGCGCCGGTATTCTCAAGAGATTTTAAACGCCCGCAATGCGACAATGAATCACAGCGCGCTCACGCGACCGACCTTGCGAGGCCTGCATGAAAGCTTCCCTGGCTGAGATTCTCTCCCGCATCCCCGGTGCGCCGTCGAAGCAGTGGCCACACGGCGAGCGCTACGCAGAGGCGCTCGCGCACGGCTCGATGACGCTGGGACTTTATGCGCCGGTGCGTGCGGACCCGCAGACACCGCACCCGCAGGATGAGGTCTACATCATTCGAACCGGCCGCGCCGAATTCTCGCTCGCCGGCGAAATTCAGTCCTGTGCGGTGGGCGATGTGCTGTTCGTCGCGGCGGGTGTTGAGCACCGCTTTTTGAACTTGGCGGATGACTTCTCCACCTGGGTGCCAGAGACGCGACCAATAAAATCAATGAGATTCGCGGCATAGTTTCCGTGATTTCTCGAGAGGAATCCGGGCACGGCGCGCTTTGAAGCCAGGCGTCCGAAGCGGCGAGGGCCTTATGACCCGCGCCGCTTGGGCGGTAGCGATTGTGCTAATTATTGAATCGAAGCGACGAGCGTCAGCCTTCGAGCGTCTTCTTTAGGTTGTCGAGGCCGCCGCGATAAACGCCCGTGATGAACTTGATCACGCCGGCGTCGCTCTCCGCATCAGGGGGGCTGTCGGCGGTGTTCTTGCGCTTGAACCATCCGGTCCACGTCACGACGGACCCGCCATCCTTGCCTGCCTTAACGGCTACCGTCGACTTATAGTTATGAATCGGCAACGCTGACTCGTCAGTGATCGAGTATTTGAAGGAATGAGCCTTCCCACTGTAAGCGAGCAGTTCCTCCGTAAACGTTGGGCCACCTTTGACTGTGAGCGAACGCACGGCGCCCACCTTGTTATTGGTGCCTTTGACGATCTCGTCTTTGGCAAAGCCCGGATGCCATTTGTCCAGACTGTCGAAGTCCTTGATGGTCGCCCAGACCTTCGCCACAGGCGCCTTGATCTCGACTGTTTCCACGACCTTCAGAGCCTTCGGCGCGGCGGCCAGCACGGCCCACGGAGCAGCCAAAGCAACAAGTGCCAGCACGGCAATACTTCTTTTCATGTGATCCCCCACCTTTGCGAAATGCGCGCGACGATTTGCATGATCCGTATAAGGCACTGCACCCGGCGTTGCGCGCTGCACGCCTGGACGTCCACTATATACCGCGCTCTGATTGAGCGCACTGGAACGTGGCTCCTGGCGCGGCCCTATACTTGACCCGACAGTTCAACACCGTGGAGAAAACCGTGACCGCACGCCCACCCCTGCCGCCATTCACCCTCGAGGGGGCAGTGCAAAAAGTTCGCCTCGCCGAAGATGCCTGGAACAGCCGCGATCCAGGGCGCGTGTCGCTCGCCTATACCGAGGACAGCCGCTGGCGCAATCGCTCGGAGTTCTTCGCCGGACGGCCTGCGATTGTCGAATTCTTGCAGCGTAAATGGGCGCAGGAACTGGACTACCGGCTTATTAAGGAGCTCTGGGCGTTTCATGACAACCGTATCGCCGTGCGCTTCTGCTATGAATGCCATGATGCGACCGGGCAATGGTACCGCGCCCACGGCAACGAGCAGTGGGAGTTCAGCCCAGAGGGTCTCATGCGCCGCCGCGAAGCCAGCATCAACGACGTGCGCATCGCTGTCGGAGACAGAAAGTTTTCCTGGCCGCTGGGCGCGCGGCCGAGCAGTCACCCGGGCCTCTCGGAGCTTGATTTATAGAGGCCGAGGTTTCGTCTATAAGCGGGGACGCCGCTGCAACGCGTCCTGCATGAGCGTCGCCACGCAGCGAGCGTCGTCGCTGCCAGATGCCGCGAGCGCATTCACTGCGCCCTCGACGTTCGCCGCGGAATGGTTTTGATTCAGCTTGAATTTGAGTTGAATGTCATCGACCAAAAGCTCAAAACCGACGATGCCACGCAGGCGCTGCTCGTTGTCCGCAGATTCGGCCATGCGCCAGGGCTTCTCGGCTCCGGCTTCATAATAGGCCGCGAGCGCCGCGACCACTTTCGCAAGCGCCGCCGGCTCATGCACGAGCCGCACCGTGCCGTAAAGATGAGCGGTCGCATAGTTCCAGGTCGGCACATTGCTGTCGGGGTCCACATACCAACGCGGCGAGATATAGGCGTGCGGACCGTGCAGGATGAACAGCACACGCTGCGCTTCGATCGTGCGCCATTGAGGATTCGGCCGCGCCCAATGTCCCGTGAGCGTCACGCGCTTGCCGTCACGCCGGTAAAGTACCGGCAGATGGCTGGCAATGGGCCCTGCGTCGGCGACTGACACGAGGGTGCCGAAGGCGTCGTAGCGCGCGAGCCAGTCAAGCCGCGCGAGATCAGTCTCATGAAAGTACGCGGGGATATACATTTTCCAGAACTCTGTTGACTGCGCTCTGCGCAACAGCCCTAGGTGATCACGGCTGCTTCGGCGACGAGGCTGCGAAACATCCCCGATGTCACGAGCTTCTTTGCCGCCTCGATGTCAGGTGCAAAAAAGCGATCGACATCGTAGCGCCGCACTTTCGCGCGCAGCGCCGCAACGATCCGCTCGAGGGCGGCCGAGGTCTTCAACGGACGGTGGAATTCGATGCCCTGCACGGCCGCGAGAAGCTCGATCGCAATGACCACCGCCGCATTGTCGGCCATCTCCGTCAGACGCCGCGCCGCATGCGTCGCCATCGAAACATGGTCCTCCTGGTTGGCCGATGTTGGGATGCTGTCGACGCTCGCCGGATGCGCGAGCATCTTGTTTTCGGACACGAGCGCCGCGGCGGTCACCTGCGCGATCATGAATCCAGAGTTCAGTCCGCTCTCTTTCACGAGAAACGCCGGCAAGCCGCTCATTTTCGGATCGACCAGAAGCGCAACGCGGCGCTCCGCGAGCGAGGCGATTTCCGCGATCGCGAGCGCCAACTGATCGGCGGCAAACGCCACCGGCTCGGCGTGAAAGTTGCCGCCCGAGGTGACGCTGCCATCTTCGGGAAAGACGAGCGGATTGTCCGTGACCGCGTTCGCCTCGCGTATCAGGGTGCCGGCGACGAAGCGTAACAGATCAAGGCATGCGCCCATGACCTGCGGCTGACAGCGCAATGAATACGGGTCCTGCACTCGATCGCACTGCAGATGCGATGCGCGAATCCGGCTACCAGCAAGGAGGCGGCGGAACACTGCGGCGACGTGCATCTGTCCCGGCTGGCGGCGCAAGGCGTGAATGCGCGCATCAAACGGCGCATCACTGCCCTTCATGGCATCGACCGAGAGCGCGCCCGTCACCAGTGCGGCGGCAAATATGCTCTCGATCTGCGCAAGACCCGAAAGCGCCAGCGCCGTCGACACTTGTGTGCCGTTCAGAAGCGCAAGTCCCTCTTTCGGGCCGAGATCAAGGGGCTTGAGGCCCGCAAGCTTAAGGCCGCGGGCGGCGGGCATGATGCGGCCCGCGACACGTACGTGACCCACCCCCAAAAGCACGGCCGACAGGTGCGCCAGCGGCGCAAGATCCCCGGACGCACCGACCGACCCCTTGCCGGGAATACATGGATAGACCTCATGCGCGAGCAATGCGCAAAGCGCGCGCACGGTTTCGACGCGTACCCCGGAGTAGCCCTTCACGAGGCTTGCGATCTTCAATACCAGAACGAGCCTCACCACGCCGTCCGCGAGCAGCGCGCCGGTGCCGGCCGCGTGCGACAGCACGAGGTTTCTTTGCAGCTGACCGATCTGCTGACGCGGAATACGCGTGCGCGCGAGCAAGCCAAATCCGGTGTTGAGGCCGTAGACGACCTCGCCGCGCGCCACAAGCCGTGCCACGGCCGCTGCGCCACGGCGCACGCGCGCAAGATTGTCGCGCGACAGACGCACGCGCACCGGCTCCGCGAGCACGCGTTGCAGCAGCGGCAGCCGCAGCTCATCCAAGGACAGGCGCATGGGGCGCGCGGCACGCGCGCGCGCGCTTGGAATTGCCGTCACCGCGTCACCATCGGCAGATTCAAGCCCTGCTCATGAGCACACGCGATCGCCTCCGGATAGCCCGCATCCGCATGACGCATGACGCCGGTTGCCGGATCGTTCCACAATACCCGCTCGATGCGGCGCGCCGCCGTCGCGGTGCCGTCACAAACGATGACGACGCCGGCGTGCTGCGAGTAGCCCATGCCGACGCCGCCGCCATGGTGAAAGGAGACCCAGGTGGCGCCGCTTGCCGTATTCAAAAGCGCATTCAACAACGGCCAGTCCGACACCGCATCCGAACCGTCGCGCATCGCCTCGGTCTCACGATTGGGGCTCGCGACCGATCCTGAATCCAGATGATCGCGGCCAATGACGATCGGCGCCTGCACCTCGCCGGAGGCCACCATTGCATTGAAGGCAAGGCCAAGGCGATGCCGCTGGCCCAAGCCCACCCAGCAGATACGCGCCGGCAGTCCCTGAAATTTGATGCGCTCGCGCGCCATGTCAAGCCAGCGATGCAGGTGCGGATCATCGGGAATCAACTCCTTCACTTTGCGGTCAGTGCGGTAGATGTCCTCGGGGTCGCCCGAGAGCGCAACCCAGCGAAACGGCCCGACGCCGCGGCAGAAGAGCGGCCGAATATAGGCCGGCACGAACCCCGGAAAGGCGAACGCGTCCTGCACGCCCTCATCGAGAGCGACCTGGCGGATATTGTTGCCGTAGTCAAAAGTCGGCACACCGCGCCGCTGAAACTCCAGCATCGCCTCAACATGCTGCGCCATCGAGCGCTTGGCCGCGCGCGCGACCGCTGCCGGATCGGCCGCGCGCTGCGCCTCCCATTCGCCGAGGGTCCAGCCGATCGGCAGGTAGCCGTTCACCGGGTCATGCGCGGAAGTCTGGTCCGTCACAGCATCCGGGCGCACGCCGCGCTTCAGAAGCTCCGGCAGGATATCCCCCGCGTTGGCGCAGAGCCCCACCGACAGCGGCGTCTTCTCCTCAACCGCATGCGCGATCAGCGTCAGCGCCTCATCGAGGCTTGCCGCCTGTACATCAAGGTAGCGCGTCTCGAGGCGCTTCGTGATTCGGCTCGGCTGGCATTCGATCGCGAGCATCGATGCTCCGGCCATCGTCGCGGCGAGCGGCTGCGCACCGCCCATGCCGCCGAGCCCTGCCGTCAGAATCCACTTCCCCGCGAGATCCCCGCCATAGTGGCGCCTACCCAGTTCCACGAACGTCTCGTAGGTTCCCTGCACGATGCCCTGTGAGCCAATGTAGATCCAGGATCCCGCGGTCATCTGTCCATACATCATGAGCCCCTTCCTATCGAGCTCCGCGAAATGCTCCCAGGTGGCCCAGTGCGGCACCAGATTTGAATTCGCAATGAGCACACGCGGTGCGTCCGCGTGAGTGCGGAATACCCCAACAGGCTTGCCGGACTGTATGAGCAAGGTCTCATCGTCGCCCAGGCTCTTAAGGCTTGCCACGATTTGGTCAAAGCATTCCCAATCGCGCGCGGCGCGCCCAATGCCGCCGTAGACCACCAGCTCCTCGGGCCGCTCGGCGACCTCCGGATCGAGGTTGTTGCACAGCATCCGCAGCGGCGCCTCCGTCAACCAGCTGCGCGCCTCGAGTTTCGTGCCACGTGCCGCGCGCAGTATGCGGGTCGAATCGTGTCGGGTATGACTATCCATATTCGCCTCTTAAAGTAACTTGCTCATCGCGGAGCGAATCCTTTGCGCGCCTAGACTTCGAATCCGCCACGCAACTCGAAGCGGCTGCCCGGGTGATACAGGAGCGCAAACGACGCGCGTTCGCCGCCGCTCCAGGTCAGCCGCTCGATCAGGAGCGCGGGCTCTTGCGCACGCAGGTTCAGAAGCGCACGGATGCGCCCCTCGGGCAGAACAGCGCGCACGACGTGCTCGACGCGCTGCAGCGGCGCGACCTCCATCAAATACTCATGTGGCGTAACCGCTGCGAAGTCAGCCGCAAGATAGTCGGGCGCAAGCAGCGGATCCACGTAGCGATCCTCGACCTGCAGCACGACGTCGTTCTCGAAATGCACGATCACAGAGTGAAAAACTTCGCGCGCATGCGTGTTAATCCCGAGCCGGCTGCGCACGGTCTGCGAAGGCAGCGCGCGCTCGAGCGTCACCGGCAGCGCACGGTGCAGATGGCCGCGCTTGCGGATCTCTTCGGCAATGTTGTGGATTTGCAGCGGATGAGCGGCCGCCTTGAAGTCGCCGACGAAGGTGCCGACCCCGGCGATGCGCGCCAGCACTCCAGAGCGCATGAGCTCACGCAAGGCTCGGTTAGCCGTCATGCGCGATACTTTGAATTCGCGCACCAAATCGTGTTCCGAGGGCACCCGCTCGCCCGCGCGCCATGCGCCGGAACGGATGTTTTGCAGCACATGCTCCTTGAGCTGCTCGTACAGGGGAACGGGCTTCGCGCAGGCCATCTTGCTGCATCGTCCTGTATAGACAGGTTGCGGTGCGCAATATAACCCGCGCCTGCGGGGCTTCACCAGAGAGATGTTCGGCGGCGCCCCAAAACGGCGCCCAGTCTCCGCCTTTTCGCGACTACCAACGGCGCGGCGGCAGGCGCGCGGGATTGACCCGAACGCGTGCCGCCGGGCTTTGGACTTTAGGCTTTCTTCGCCAATGCTCCAGTTAGAGCATTCGACGCCCAGCCGAACAGCGCTCCGATCACCATCGAAACGATGAGCAGAATGAGCGGATTGGCAAACGAGCCAGAAGTGAGGTTCTGCAACGGACCCGTGGCGGGCGGGGTCGACGGCGTCTGCAGCGAATAGGCAACGATCGCAGCGTAGCCGTAAACGTTGGCAGGCACCACGGACAGCAGATTGATCGACGCCACAATGACGAGAAAAAACACCGTGAACCCGACGACAAGCGCCGGCCACACGGTTCCGAGGCTGGGTACGGCGACGTTGACGACAATCAATAGTGCGATCCAGCCGATAATCGCACCATAGGCTGTACCTACAATGGTCTTGGTGAGCGCGTTACTGTTGGCACCGGTATGAAAGTAGCATCCCCAGGCGATGAAACCCGCTCAAACCAGCACGTAGCCAGCCAAGGGACCGAGGGCAAGGTATGCCCAGACGGCACCCAGAACGGCAATGCTGAGCGATAGAGCAAATGACTGTGACATAGCGCATCCTCATTCATCGCGAGGCGATTTGGATTGCGTGGCAATGCGGATAGGTTGCCGCCCCGCTGATTATTATTAGCCCGCAAGATAACCTTACCATGCGCCCTGCAGGCTCACCACAGCGAGCCGTGCTTCAGTAAAGTGTACTGTTTTACTTACACAAGCGAGTGCAACCTTGTATCGAGGTGACGTCATGATTCCGATGCGATCGCAGCATCGCGGCGCTCGCGAGCTACGGGAGATCAATCGCCGCTTCTACGATTCACTGTGGTCGGGCGCCCGCCTCATGGAAGCGCCGCGCTTCAACACCTGGCCGCTTGTGCAGTCCGTCATGGGTGCGACGCGGCGGCGGCTCGAAGTGGCACCCGGACTTCGGCCGCGGCTGCCCATAGACGGCACGCAATTCATCGACATCAGCGCGCCCGCTCTTGCCCTGCTGCAACGCCGGGGCGGCAGTGTGGTGCGCGGCACGGTAACGAATCTGCCGTACGGCGACGGCGTCTTTGATCTCGTGTGTGCGCTCGACATCATTGAGCATGTCGACGATGACGAAAGCGCATGGTCTGAGATAGCGCGCGTCGCAGCGCCCGGTGCGGTGCTGCTGCTATCCGTGCCATTGCATGCGGCGCGCTGGACATCCTTTGACGACTTCGTCGGGCACAAGCGCCGCTACGAGCCTGCGGAACTTGCGGTGAGACTCAAGCAGCACGGCCTTGCGGTGCAGCGCAGTGCGGTCTATGGCATGCAGCCGCGCTCCACGCGGCTTCTCGATCTTGGCATGTGGTGGCTCATCCATCATCGGGACCGGGCCATGTGGTGGTACAACCGCGTGTTCATGCCGCTCAGCGCGCATTTTCAGAGCAAGCTGTTGCTCGCGCCCGGCATGATCGATGCGAGTGATGTGGATGAGGTATTTCTCGTGTGTCGAAAGGAGCAGATCACTTGACGTTGCTTGAAACAATTGAAATCGAAACCGGCCCTGAGCCAAAGAGCACGGTGATTTGGCTACATGGCCTGGGCGCTGATGGCCATGACTTCGAAGCGGTGGTGCCCGAGCTCGTGCGCCGCGGCGAGCGCGCTTTGCGGTTTGTGCTGCCGCATGCGCCGCGACGGCAGGTGACGGTCAATAACGGCGTGTCCATGCGCGCTTGGTACGACATCGTCGGCTTTGATCGCCATGCGGCGCAGGATGAGCCGGGCATACGCGCCGCGGACACCGCCATCCGCGCGCTCATCGCCCGCGAAAAAGACCGCGGCATCGCAACCGATCGCATCGTCGTCGCCGGGTTCTCCCAGGGCGGCGCGCTGGCACTGTTCACCGGCACGCGCTACCCCGAGAAGCTCGCCGGTATCATCGGGCTGTCGTGCTACATGCTTTTGGGCTCGACTCTTGCTTTCGAACGTAGCGCGGTCAACCAAACCACCCCCATCTTCGTTGCACACGGTAGGCGCGATCCGGTGGTGGACATTCGCTTGGGCGATGAGACGCGGCGGCTCCTGGAAACGGCGGGTTATGCGGTCACTTGGCACAGCTATCCGATCCCGCATTCGGTGTCGCCGGAGGAGCTCACGCACATCGCCGCTTGGCTGCGGCGAGTGCTTTGATTGTTTAGTTTTAAGTTGTTGATTATAAATGTGTTTAAGGCACTTCGGCACTGGAACGCGGCGCGTCGGTAAAGGTCCAACACTTGTGCGACACTTGGGTTCGGCGGCAGGCCACGGAGAACGACAGATGAACGCCTATCGGAAGCTCACTAGTATCCTCGCGATCGCGGCGCTGACCTTGACGGTCGGGGCGATGACGCCTGCGTTCGCTCAGGGGCACAACAGCAGCGGGCATGCTTCCGCGGGCGGCGGGCATGCTTCCGCGGGCGGCGGCCACGCTTCCGCGGGCGGCGGCCACGCGCATTACGCCGTTGGCGGCGGCGGCCGCTTCGCGTCGCGTTACGCCGGCGGCTTTCACGGCGGGGGGTTCTACGGGTCGCGCGGCGGATTCTACGGACATGGCGGCTACGGGCACGGCGGCTACTGGCATGGCGGATTTTACGGACCGCGTTTTGGCTTTGGCTGGTTCCTGCCGGTACTGCCTGCCTTGTACGCCACCTATTACTGGGGCGGTATCCCGTACTACTACGCGAACGATGCGTATTACACGTGGAGTCCGGATTACAACGGTTATGTTGCGACCGATCCGCCAGCAGGCGCCGATGGTGCACCCGATGCCGGTGGTCAGGCGCCGGCGGACGCGCCGGGCGGTCAGACCTACAACTACCCGAAGAACGGTCAAACCGAAGAGCAACAATCGACTGATCGCTATCAGTGCCATCAGTGGGCGGTAAGCCAGAGCGGCTACGATCCGACGCGCACCAGCGCCCCGACAGCGGGCGGCCAGCAGATCGACTACCGCCGGGCGCTTACCGCATGCCTCGAAGGACGCGGCTACAGCGTGAAGTAAGGCGCGCGCGGCGTTCGAGCGATTTATCCTCGGCGGCTGCAGGGAATCGCATTTCCCTGCAGCCTAGCTTCCAATACGTGTAGTCTTGCACAAACGGCCCACGCGCTCCGGCATCACAGCCGAGCGGCGTAAGAGGTCGTATGCATAACTTCGCACGGCGGAGAAACCATGGGAACTCTCCTCGATTGGCTCATCGGATGGCCGCAGCGCACTGCGCAGCACCTCCTCTGGCTGGCTCCGCTCTTTGCCCGTATCACCGTCGGTTGGGTCTTTCTCCTGAGCGGCTGGGCCAAGCTCAACTCACTTCCCAAGGTCACCGAAAACTTCATCGGCTGGGGTATTCCCTTTCCACACGTGCTGCCGCCGGTGGTGTCGGGCATCGAGTTCTTTGGCGGGCTATTTCTGCTTTTCGGCTTTCTCACCCGCATTTCAGCAGGCGCCCTGGGTGTCACCATGATCGTCGCCATTCGCGCCGCCAAATGGGGCGACGTCGATTCTCTGCAGACGCTTCTCGGCTTTGATGAGTTCGAGTATCTCGCGCTCTTTTTATGGCTCGCGATCGCAGGCGCAGGCCCCGTGTCCATAGATCATCTGCTGCAGCGCAGCTACCGCAACACTTACCGCCCAACGGTCAATCGCTAGTGGGTGAGTAGCGACGCGCCTCCCAGCGGAGCCGGTGCGGCGCGTCGCCCTCGTAGAACCGAGCGAGGAGTGTTACACCACTCGGCTCCAAGTGGGGTCTTTCGCAGGGGGTGTT
>Ga0066793_10000069_pt1 | contig 31146 bp, 33 predicted proteins | sample PersoiDNA2013189_FD_83876 | JGI IMG/M metagenome (GOLD analysis project Ga0066793, IMG submission 83876) | Permafrost soil microbial communities from the Arctic, to analyse light accelerated degradation of dissolved organic matter (DOM) -... | ecosystem: Environmental > Terrestrial > Soil >... | reverse complement strand
ATTTTTGACCGTTCATGGGAATGTATAGAATGCGCGGATGGCAAAATCCTCGAGGAACTCCCCGGGAAAGATCGTAGCGTCTAAACGCTCGCCAATACTCGAAAATGGGAAAGTGCCGTCTCGCCAGCGCACTACGAGGTCTTCAGCGCCGAGATCTCGATCGACCCTTGGCTCTCCCCTCCCCCCTCGCCGGCAACTAAACGCCGATCGACGCTCGAGGGAGTATCTAACACCCGATGAGGTCGAGAAAGTCCTGCAGGCCGCGGGCCGGCACGGGCCGCGCGATCGCACTCTCCTCCTCCTCGGCCATCGTCATGGCTCCGAGTCTCGGAGATCGTCACACTGCATTGGAACCAGCGGGATCTCAAAACAGGCGTCCTTCACGTTTCGCGATAGTTAACGGACTGGCATCCACACATCCGATCCGAGGACCTGACCTTCGAGCAGTTTCAGATGGACAGTCCCAACTTCCGCCCAAATTTCCACGATACGTGCTCGCCGCGCACGAGCGCGCTCACCGACTGGCCGAGACGGCGTTCCACCACCGGCCGCCAGGGCACAAGCGTAAATCCGATACCGTCATCGAGCATGGCAAAGCGCCCGCTCGCGAGCATGAGTGAGCGGCGATAGACGCCCGTGACATGCTCGCCGTCCATTACCGACCGGTATGTGAGGCCTGTCTCCGATTCGATCGCCGCTCCCGTCGCCTGCAGTTCGCGTAATCGAAGCGTTGCCAGGAGATTCCGCGACAGGATCACCTCTTGCTCGCGTCGCTCAGCTAGGCCCTGTTCCACGAGGAACACCTCCCGATCGCGAAGCGCTTCTTTGACCTGCGCTCCGAAGCCCTGGAGTGAGAGACGCTCGGATCTTGAAAGCAGCTGCCGATCGAGCCAGGTTGCGCCCATGGCCCGGATTTGCTGTTTAATGGTGAGCTGCGACCGGATCTCCACGAGGACGCCGTCGGCGCGCTCGGCATCGTATCGCCGACCGCGCTCCGGCAGATCGTCGGGTACCTTCCAGACGCCCTCTGCGATCCGCGCAACAATCCCTACACGGCGCAAGGCTTCAAGCCGTCGGACGTGCGCCTCGACGAAGCCTTCCGGATCGTCATGGCCGTGAGCGCCGGCTTTCGAAAGAGCCAAGTGCGTCGAAGTCTTGTAGAGGCCTCGATCAGCTACCGCTGCGATGGTCCGATCCGCGGCACGCGGGTCGGAAGCCCCCAGCAATTCGACGACCCCGCCGATGGGAAGATCGGCAATGTCGACCGAGCGCGCGAGCGCGGCGTAGTGCGCCCGACCGTCAATTCCATCCACGATCAGATAGCCACGGTCGTGGAGCTCATCCGCCAAACCCTTCGCCGCGATCCTCCCCACAATCGGAGCAGCCATCCGAAGAGGATTGAGTATCGTGAATTCGCGCTCCCCACGCGTAAAGGCGCGCTGCATCGTGCGGATGATGTCGCCGCGCTCGCCCATCGTACGCAGCGTCGGCTCAACGTCTGGATTGAGATGCCACAGGCCTGGCTCAGTCTTCTCGGCAAGCCCCATGTCAGCGAGTCGATCTAGGCGACCGATCAGGAGCGCGCGGCGGTGGCGCCCCTCGACGTCGATCGCGTCCGCTCGGAGGTCGATAGCGCCCTCTCGAGCCTGCCCCTGAATGTCCCGATCCAAGCTCGTCCAGCGCTCCTGCTGGACCTCACGGATGAGGGCTGCCCGGATCTCCCGCTCGGTGCGCTCGCCGAGCCAAACTGTTGCGAGCTCAGAGGCGCGCGCCCGCATGCCACTCGCGATGTACTCGCGGGCGATGATGAGATCGCGACCGCTCTCGTCCGCTCCTCGCAGAACAATGTGACTGTGGGGATGCTCGGTGTCCCAGTGATCAACAGCCACCCAGTCAAGGTGCGTCCCCAGATCACGTTCCGCCTGCGCCATGAGCTCTCGGGTGAACGGCTTCAGATCCCCGATCTCGACCGCATCCTCGGGGGAGACAATGAGGCGGAACTGATGGCGATCGCCTCGAACTCGATCCTCGAACGCCTTTGCGTCTACGTCATCGTTAGCCGGCCCGTAGAGCTGTCCCCATCCGCCTTCTCGCGTGACGCCGTCGCGCTCGATATACCGCAGATGTCTCGCGGTCGAGCGGGGACTCGAGCGCTTCGCGACCACCAAGCGAGTCTTGATGATGGCGCGTCGCGCGCGTGGCGAAAGCCACCCGCCAGCCATGCGGGAGGCGACGTGGCCGCGCCCTAATTTGGGCCCCGGACGCGAGCCTTGCGAACGAAGGACGCGACCGATCGGATGGCCGCCGCGAGCACTGGCTCTGAGGACTCGCGTGATGAAGCGGGTACCGCCTTCTCCTCGCGCTTTCGGCCGGCCGAGATTCAAACGAAAGTGATCGTCATCGTGTTTAGACACGGTAGAGTTTTCTCCTATTCAGGCGCGCACGGGCGTACTAGGCACGCAACAAATTTGAGATTCTTCAAAGAGTTCCCCAAGAGAGCGGCACGCCGTCTTCGAAGCGGCGTGCCGGAAAAACCGATGTGCAGACAAATTCTTAGCGGCACGGCGGTGCCGCGGCCTTTCATCTTGCTGTACATACTCTTTCAAAGTTTGACACCTCCCTCGCCTGCTCGCACGGCTCGCCTGGTCGTGGTGACTGATGACTGATGCAGTGGTTTGGCCCCCCAAGTGCAAGTGATTTCTTCATCTTCGTCCTTTCAATGCGTATTTTGGCTGCACGTCCATTCGCCGCTTGGCGTGCGGATCAAGTGCTCTACAACGATCATGTTTCCAGATGGTCGATGCGTGACCCCGTGCTCGACTTCGATGTCGGCTCACGCTCGGGTAAGTGAGGATGGGAACGGCGTAAGCAGAGGATGTATCAGCATGGGCGTTAATCATGTCGACTCCGTTGGATAGTGAGACGCGTTTCTGCTCGCGCCGACGCCGATGTTGTGTCACTTCCTCGTCCTGTCGGTCGCCTCTTGGATCAGGACTTCATACCCCGGGAATCGGCAGTTCGGAGGTGTGAGCTTTACCAGAAGCTCGGGGATGTGGTGGTTGGCCTGCGCGAAACCATCTGACCGGATCCAAACAGCCAAACGTTCCCTGACTGCCTCGTCGTCCGCGGGAGTGCCCTCGCCGACAAATGTCGATGCCGTCAACTCATCCGACGTCGACTTCTTAAGATTATTTATAGGTATACAAGATGGGTCCGGTGCGGACGTACAGTTTGTACGCTCACACCGTACGGTTCGACCTCTCAGACCGTACAGTTTATTTGGCGACTGTACGCTCCCACTGGACAGTGAATGAGAGGCTGACTGTACGCGCCCGACGGACAGTTCAGGAGAGACCAACTGCTGGGTCGCGCCGACCTCTGAACTGGACCGAGCCGCAGTGGCGCGCCGAGCTGCTCCAATGGATTGGTAAATCGCGACGCCATCGGGAACGGCAGCGAAGAACTTCGAGGATTGACGATGCTGCGGATTGGCTTCAGCGATCAGCCAGCCGGCTGCCACGGCCAGCATGCGATGTTTTGAGACAGTGCCTTTGTCAAGGCCGGTGGTGGCGCCCAATCGTCGGACGCTCAACCAGCAGCAGCCACCGCTTTGAGAGATCATGAACAGCGACATCCCCTCGAGCACCAGACGTGTAATTGGTGGAGGTCCAGCGGGTGACATGAAAGTCCGGCGCCAGGCGAATACGTCAGCGCATCGATGCGGCACGGGAGCTCACATGTTTCAAATACAGATTTAACCCTTAGCGGTCACGTAACGCTGCAGTTCAGTGGCGGTGACGTAACTGCGACGGCCATCTTTCTGAGTCTTGATCTCACCTAGCCGAACGCGCTCGTACAGGGTGGCGCGGCTCATGCGAAGAATGTGCGAGGCCTCGGTGATGTCGAAGCGGATTTGCGGCAAACTTTCCACGGGAAGTGACATGACGCCTCCAGACAAACGTGAATACAAACTACTTTGTAGCGGTCAGCGTCTGTCTAGATAATCCATTACGCGCGAGTCTTCAACAATTTCGTGTTGCGAGACCTACTGAGTGCGCTGGAGCATCCCGGCGTTAGAACGTCGATGGTGTTGATTTGTCATTTTTTATGCAGTGTACCCGCGCTCATTGCCTCAATGGGGCGGGCTTCGTTTCGTCAAGGGCACTATCGTCCACGTTCCCAGTCGGTACCATCCTGGCTAAGGGCAACGAATTCAGCAGGCATGGCATGACATCCCCTCACCGATGGCTCAGCAACACGCGTGGCCCTGCTGGGCGCTGGAGCATCGGCTGACGCAGGTATACCGACTGCAAATGACACGCTTCCGAAACTTCGGAGTGAACTGTCAACGGCCGGGGTGGGGCATTACGAGAGGTGCGTTCGACGCATTGCTTGGCGCGCTGAAGCAAGCCAAAGCGATCAGCGGTGATCCATTTTCAGACCCGGACGTCGAGTCGTTTTTTGCAGCTCTTGTGGAACTTGCGGAGCGCGATCAGGCACCGCTTGCTGCTTTTGTCGCAAGTTGGGAGCTATGGCAGTCTGCTGCTCAACAGTGGTGCTCCGGGCCGCGTCGCTTAGGAGCACATCACGGTCGAGGGATTCAGGCGCATATCGCAAAGCATCAGAACCATCGACAGTGAGTAGCCATGGCGATCAGACTCGATGCACTCGCATTCCGTGACGTGCTAGACCTCGATGCCCCCGCGACCGAACACGGGCAAGGCGCAGACATCGATGAATTCATCCCGAGCCTCGCGAAGTCGACGCGCTGCCAATCGATTACCAAGCGATGATCGTGACGATTTCTCAAATAGAGCGATCGCGCAGCTGTCGACCCGTGTACTCGTCTCTCACCGAGCTGTTGGAAACCTGCCTCAACGCGCCAGTGCGGAGCTGGTCACTCCTTGGTCACTCCCGGAAATATCGTGTACCGGAGTTAGCGAGTAAGTTCTTGAAAAGGTTGGCGCGCCCGACTGGATTCGAACCAGCGACCTGCAGCTTCGGAGGCTGCCACTCTATCCAACTGAGCTACGGGCGCGTGTTTCGAAAGCTTAACCGATCGACACTCCCCTTGGCCGCAATTGGCGCTATTTCCAGCACCGCCGCCTTAGCCCTTATAATGCGCGGCCCCTCGTGATTCCATGCGGATGACATCGTGAGCCAACAAACCAAACAAGACACGCACTTCATTAACATCTTCAGTCTCGTCATCGGCGTGCTGGCTGCGATTGTGGTCGCGATCTTTGTCCTAGCGCGCAATGTCGCAAGTCACACGCAGGAGCAGCAGGTGCTGGTCTAGGCACAGTACCTGAAGAGCGTCTCCGGACGCATTCAACCGTTCTCGCATGAAGCGGTCGCCGGGCAGGACAATTCGCAGCTTGCGATCAAGGCGGATACGGGCGCGGCTGCGACCAGCGGCACGGCCGCTATACCGAAGGACGGCGCGGCAGTCTTCCAGCAGACCTGCAGCGTATGTCACGGCACCGGCCTCGCCGGCGCGCCCAAGGCGGGTGATCATGCCGCGTGGGCACCGCGCGTCGCCAAGGGAAAGGATCTGCTGTACCAGCATGCCTTGCAGGGTTTTCAGGGTACAGCGGGCGTCATGCCGCCGAAGGGCGGCCGGGTTGACCTACCGGACGATCTGATCAAAGCCGCGGTCGACCACATGGTCGACATAGGCAAATAAGGGCCGCCGCCCGCAATCTTTAGGGTTCCAGTTCCTTCACGCGCGCTTCGAGCGCTTCCAGCCGCGCGCGGGTTCGCTCCAGCACCTTCATCTGCACATCGAACTCGTCACGGCTGACGAGATCGAGTCGGCTCAGGCTGGCACGCAGAACGGCGCGAAAATTCTCTTCCAGATCAGCCTGCATGTGCTGGGCGGCCTGCGGCACTTTCGCAAGCAGGCGTCGGACAATTTCATCAATACGCAGTTGTTCCATTGACCTACCTATCCCCTGAAAATCCCAGTGCCGGGATCGGATGCGCGCACCTTGTGCAGCTCAAACCCATGGCAGTTGGCGAGCATACTCAGCGTCTATGCTGTTCGCTACACGGGTGTCCTGATGCGCGCGGACTCGGCGGTTTTTCGGCACGAGCGCGATCCGGGCGGCGACACCCAGCGCCATGCACGCGACGGCGCAGCTCCAGACGGCGGTTCGAGCGGCGGACGCCGCCTGCGGCGGGAGTTAACATGTGCCTACGCGGTGGTTGCGCCTGGGAACTCGGGTCGGTGCATAATGTGACGGAGTTCAAAGGTCGGTTCGCCCCGAAGTGGCGATACTCTCCGAGCGCGGGAGGCGCTTTTTCATGTTTCGAACTCTTGCCATTGCCATAGTCTTGACGGGCGCTGCTGCAGTCAGCCACGCGGCCGACGTGTATCGCTATGTGGATTCCCAGGGTGGCGTCCACTACACCGACACCTGGGTGCCGGGCTCAACCCTCATCAAGGTCGACCACCGCCAGAAGGGCACTGAATCGAACGCTGCCGCCCAGCGCACATCGCAGAACAAGACTGCGATTGCCGGCGAGCGCGCCTCGGTGGAGGTCGCGCGCGCCAACGATCAGCGCGCGGTGCAAACCGATGTTGCGCAGGCCCGCGAGCAGCAATGCAAACAGGCCCAGGACAATTACCACAAGGCGATCCAATCGCGCCGCATCTATAAATCGGACAAGGAGGGCGAGCGTGAGTATCTGACCGATACCGACGCCGACGCCTATCGCCTGCAGCTGCGCACCGACATGCAAACCGCCTGCGGAACCGAGACAAAATAGCTAAAGTAGCGCCCGCGACCACCCGGGCCGCCTCTTCACAGGATCTGTCATGCGTGTCGGCTTCGTCGGCTTGGGTGCCATGGGCGCTCATATGGCGCGCAATCTCAATCGCGCCGGTCTATTGACCGCGGTCTGGAATCGCAGTGCCGAGAAAGCCCAAGCGCTTGCCGCTGAGCTGGGCTGTCACGCCCCTTCTTCCCTTGCAGACCTTGCCGCCGCAGTCGATGTGGTTGCGGTGTGCGTCGCGGCGGATGCGGACGTACTCGAGGTCGTCGGCAGCCTTGCCCCGGGGCTGAAAGCCGGCTCCTTGGTTCTCGACTTTTCAACCGTCGGCGGACAAACCGCGCAGCGCGCCGCGCAGCTTCTGCGCGGATCCGAGTTTCTCGACTGTCCCGTCAGCGGGGGCGTCGAAGGCGCGCGCGATGCTACGCTTGTGATCATGGCCGGTGGCGACGCACAGGCGTTCGCGAGGGCGCGTCCGATTCTCATGGCGCTCGGCAAAACGATCACTCATTTTGGACCGACCGGCAGCGGCCAGGCCGCGAAGGCGACCAATCAGATCATGTGCGCCGGCATTATCGAGGCGGTCGCCGAGGCGATGGCCTTCGCGCATGCGCAGGGCTTGCCGCTCAACGAGCTCGTCGACACGCTCGGCAAGGGAGCCGGCTCGAGCTGGTACTTCGTGCACCGTGCGCCGAACATGATTCGCGGCAGCTATCCGCCGGGTTTTAAAGTGCGCCTGCATGCAAAGGACTTGGGAATCTGCCACGACATGGCGGCGCGCTTCGGAGTGGCGCTGCCGGTTGTCGAGCGCGTGCTCGATGAGTACAACGAGCTCATGGCCCGCGGCTACGGCGATGAGGACATCTCAGCAACTTACCGCCTTAAGGCGGAACTCTTCGGCGCGAAGTCGAACGAGTCAAAATAAAGACCGTCCGAGCGCGCACCGCTTTGCGGGAAGGTTGCGCGGATCGCTTCGATGAGCGCCGGCGGCCCCGCGGCATAGATATCAAAGTCTGCAAGCTCGGCGTGCTCCGCGAGCACCGCCTCATGCACAAAGCCAAGGCGCCGTTCTGCCGCATCGGCTGCATCGGTCTGCGACAGCACCGCCGCATAGCGCAGCTGCGGAAACTTTCGAGCCCAGTCGAGAACGAGCGCTTCCTCGTAGAGATCCGCCGCCGTGCGTGCGCCCCAATAGAAATAAATCTCGCGTTCGATGCCGCGCTCGAGCATGTGCCGCAGCATAGACTTCAAGGGCGCAAACCCCGTACCGCCGGCGATCAGTAGCAGGGGCCTGGTGCCGGTCCGATAGACGAACTGGCCTATGGGGCCCTCAATGCGCAACAGTGCGCCGGCGCGCAACTCGTTGAAGAGCCGTTCGGTGAAGCCGCCGCCGCTGACCAGGCGCGCGTGCAGCTCAAGAAGCGCGCTGTCGTGCGGAGGACTTGCGATGGAGAAGCTCCTCCGGCCGCCGTCTTCGAGCAGTACATCCAGATACTGACCCGGCTGAAAAAGCAGCGGCTCAACCGACGGCAGGCGCAGAAACACCTGCATGACATCCGCTGCGAGACGCGTAAGCCTAGCGATGCGGCACGGCAAGGTCTTGATCTCGACGTCAGCAACCTGAGCAACGACGCGCACCGCGACCGTTAGGTCGGAAGCGGGGCGGGCCTGGCAGAGCAGCACCTCACCGGCGCGCGCCTCATCGCGCGTGAGACCCAAGGGCGTGCCGTTTGGATAGCGGATGCGTCCCGAGTTAAGGCGCGCGCGGCAGGAGCCGCAATGTCCCGATTTGCAACTGTGCGGAATATTGAGGCCCGCATCTAAAGCCGCATCCAGTATCGATTGCTCGGCACCGACGCGCAGGATCCTGCCGTGCGGCGCGATACGCACTTCGAATGAATCACTCATTGGCCGCTACGATACGCCGGCGCGCGAGCGGGTACCTGGCCGCGGTTCAGGTATTCTTCGCGCCATGCGCATCGAGTTCACGAAGATGCATGGCTCGGGCAACGACTTCATCGTAGTCGACGCGCGCGACGGCGCCGCAGTGCCTTCGGCAGAACAATTCCGGCGCTTGGCGCAACGCCATACGGGCATCGGCTTCGATCAGGCCTTGGTGCTCGAGAAGGCGCGCACGCCCGGCACCGCGATCTTCTATCGCATCTTCAATGCGGACGGCGACGAAGTGGAGCAATGCGGTAACGGCGCGCGCTGCATCGCCGCCCTGCTCGCCGGCCGCGACCGCAGCGCGCCGCAAGAGATGACACTCGATAGTGCCGGCGGACTCGTCCACGCCCGCATCCAGGGTCCGAATTTGGTCTCGGTCGACATGGGCATCCCAAGCTTCGAGCCCCGCTCATTGCCTTTCGATGCGAAAGCCCGAACGCTGACTTATCGATTGGAAGTTGCAGGTGAGGATGTTGAGATTGGCGCAGTCAGCATCGGCAATCCGCACGCCGTCATCAGCGTTGCCGCAGTCGCGACGGCAGCAGTCGCGCGCTTAGGCCCTGCGATAGAGAATCACCGACGTTTCCCGCAACGCGTGAATGTTGGATTCATGGAAATCATCGACCGCGCGCACATCCGCCTGCGTGTGCATGAGCGCGGCGCGGGCGAGACTTTAGCCTGCGGCACGGGCGCCTGCGCCGCGGTCGCAGTCGGCCGCCAACACAAAAGTCTCGACGAGAACGTACAAGTGAGCGTGCGCGGCGGCGAGTTGCGCGTAAACTGGGCGGGCCCCGGGGAACATATCTGGCTGACGGGGCCTGCCGAAGTGTCATTCGTGGGTTACTTCGAGGTGTAAAAATGACGACACGTGAAGCTCGCGGGATTGCACCCGCGGATGCCGAGGAAGACTCTGTTGCCCGCTATCTGCAGCACAATCCGGAATTCTTCGAGCGCCATCAGGCGCTGCTGGCGCGGCTGCGCCTGCCGCACTCACGCGGCGGCTCGACGATTTCTCTCGTCGAACGCCAGATCGAAGTCATGCGTGAACGCCACGCGGCGCTTGAGCAGAAGCTCGCCGAGCTGGTGCGCGTGGCGCGCGACAACGACGCCGTCGCGGACCGCTTCCATCGTTTTGCGAGGCGGCTCCTGCGCGCCACATCGCGCCCGGCAGCGCTTGCCGAGATCGAGGCCTCGCTGCGCGATGATTTTGACGCCTTTCATTCGGTGCTCCTTCTCGTGACCGAAAAGCCGCAGGAGTCCATGCAGCGGTTTCCGCGCTCCGTAGCGCCTGACGATCCGAACTTGAAATCCTTCGAATCGCTGTTCGCAAGCGCCAAGCCGCGCTGCGGCCAGGTACGCGACTCGCAACGCGATTTTCTATTCGGCAGCGACGCGAATGACATCGGTTCGGTGGCGCTTGTGCCCTTGGGCGAGAAAGGCTCGATGGGCCTTCTCGCGCTCGGCAGCACCGAGCGCGATCGCTTTCATCCGGGCATGAGCACGGAGTTCCTGGCGCGCATGGCTGATCTCATCGCGGACGCCGTCACACGGCAATGACGCCCGCGGCGCTTGAGTGGATCGCCGGCTTCCGACGCCACCTAGCGATTGAACGGCGACTCTCCGCCCACACGGACTCAAGCTACGCCCGCGATCTTGCGGCGCTCGTAAAGTATTGCGATCGCCAGGGCATCGCCGACTGGCCCGCGCTCGACAGTCAGCACGTGCGCACTTTTGCCGCTCACTCCCACGCCGCCGGACTCGCACCGCGCAGCATTCAGCGGCGCCTCTCGGCAGTGCGCAGCTTCTGCAACTATCTGGTGCGCGAGCGGGCACTGCCTGCAAATCCGGGTTATGAGATCCGCGCCCCGAAGGCAGGCCGACGCCTGCCCCACACGCTTGACGCCGATCAGATGGCGCGGCTTCTCGATGTGCCGCCGGGGAACGCGCTCGTTGCACGCGATCACGCACTGATGGAGCTTCTGTATTCCTCGGGCTTGCGCCTTGCGGAGCTCGTCGGTCTTGATCTTCTTGACCTTGATCTCGCCGACCGCACGGTACAGGTGCTCGGCAAAGGCAAAAAATCGCGCATCGTCCCGGTTGGCAAGAAGGCCGTGCGGGCACTCGAGCGCTGGCTGCGCGAGCGCGCAGCGTTAGTTAAACCCGCTGAAATGGCCGTGTTCATCGGCAAGAACGGACGCCGCTTGGGGCCGCGTGCCGTACAGATCCGGGTCGCCCAGTGGGCGCGCCGCCAGGGCCTGGGGGTACCCGTGCATCCGCACCTCTTCCGGCATTCCTTCGCTTCGCATCTTCTTGAATCCAGTGGAGAACTTCGCGGCGTACAGGAACTTCTCGGTCACGTGGACATCTCCACAACCCAGATCTATACCCATCTTGACTTCCAACACCTTGCCCGCATTTACGACCGTACCCACCCTCGAGCACGGAAGAAAGGCTGACCGGCCCCACGATGAGCGACAGTTTAAAATTCGATCCGCACGGCACGACAATTCTTGCCGTGCGCCGCGCCGGCGCCATCGCCATGGGCGGCGACGGCCAAGTGACCCTCGGCAATACGGTCATGAAGGGCAACGCCAGAAAGGTGCGCCGCCTCTACAACGACAAGGTGCTTGCCGGATTTGCCGGTGGCACGGCCGATGCGTTCACGCTCTTTGAGCGCTTTGAAGGCAAGCTCGAGAAGTACGGCAACCTGACGCGCGCGGCGATCGAGCTTGCCAAGGACTGGCGCTCCGACCGCTATCTGCGGCGTCTGGAGGCCCTGCTGCTGGTGGGCGATCCGGAGAAGATCTTCGTCATCTCCGGCAACGGCGACGTGATCGAGCCCGAGTATGAGGTTGCCGCGATCGGTTCCGGAGGGCAGTTCGCCCAGGCGGCGGCGCGCGCGCTCGTCGAGAACACCGAGCTTGACGCAAAGAGCATTGTCGAGCGGGCACTCAACATCGCAGCCGAGATCTGCATCTACACGAACCGCAACCTCGTCATCGACGAACTGCGCTAACCACCATGCTGCCCGCTTTGACACCGCGTGAAATCGTCCTCGAGCTCGACAAGCACATCATTGGCCAGCAGGCTGCCAAGCGAGCGGTCGCGATTGCGCTGCGCAACCGCTGGCGCCGCATGCAGGTCGACGAGCCGCTGCGCCAGGAAATCACTCCCAAGAACATTCTCATGATCGGCCCGACCGGCGTTGGCAAGACCGAGATCGCGCGGCGTCTTGCGAAGCTTGCCAATGCGCCGTTTGTCAAAGTCGAAGCGACCAAGTTCACCGAGGTCGGCTACGTAGGCCGCGACGTGGATTCCATCGTCAAGGAGCTCGTGGATGTTTCGGTGAAGATGACCCGCGAACAGGAAATGGAGAAAGTACGCCGCCGTGCGCTTGATGCCGCCGAAGAGCGTGTGCTCGATGCGCTTCTGCCGAAGCCGCGCATGATGGGCTTCTCGACCGACGAGCCCTCGCAGCCGCGCGATGCCGAGACACGCCAGAAGCTGCGCAAGCTGCTGCGTGAAGGCGCGCTCGATGAGCGGGAAATCGAACTTGAGGTCCGTGCCATGCCGATGGGCGTGGAAATCATGGCCCCGCCTGGAATGGAAGAGATGCAGCAGCAGCTGCAGTCCATGTTCCAGAACCTGGGCGGCAACCGCACCCGGACCCGCAAGGTCAAAGTGAAGGAGGCTGCGAAGCTTCTCATTGACGAAGAAGCCTCCAAGCTCATCAACGAAGAGGAGCTCAAAGTCGTCGCGCTCGCCAATGCCGAGCAGAACGGCATCGTCTTCATCGACGAGATCGACAAAGTCACGCGCCGCCAGGAAACCATGGGCGCCGATGTCTCGCGTGAAGGCGTGCAGCGCGACCTCCTGCCGCTCGTTGAAGGCTCGACCGTCACGACCAAATACGGTCCGGTTAAGACCGATCATGTGCTCTTCATCGCCTCCGGCGCCTTCAGCATGTCAAAGCCGTCCGATCTCATTCCGGAGCTGCAGGGGCGGCTGCCGATCCGCGTGGAGCTCGACTCATTGAAGGTCGAAGATTTCGTGCGCATCTTGACCGAGCCGGACGCGTCGCTCACGACTCAGTATCACGCGCTCATGCGCACCGAAGGCGTCAAGGTCAATTTTGAGGTGAGCGGCGTGCGCCGCATCGCCGAGATCGCCTTCCACGTCAACGAGCGCACCGAAAACATCGGGGCGCGGCGTCTGCATACGGTAATGGAGCGCCTGCTCGAGACCGTTTCCTACGACGCGACCGAACAAAATGGCACATCGGTGACCATCGATGCCAAATACGTCGACGACCACCTGGGCAACCTCGTCAAGGACGAGGATCTAAGCCGCTACATCCTGTAGAGCGCTTACGGCCTGCTGGCGGATGCCTGCAAGAGCTCGCCAAGATAGGATTTCCAGAGCTGCGCGAGGGTGTGCGAGCCGTGGCCGCGCGTCTCGGCACTGAACGGCACCACTATTGCCCGGGCACCGCGGATGCGCTTGATCTGCTGCTCGAGGATACCGAGCTCTGGAGGATTGATGAGGTCGTCGGCGGAGTTCACCGCGAACAGAGGTGCGCGAATGCTCTCAAGTTCCGGCCCCGGGTCGTAGTCGCGCGACGCCTCCACCGCATACAGCACATCGTTGGCATCAGCGCTTTTCCTGTAGTCGGCGACAAAAGCATCGAGCGCTGCATCCGCGCCCGCGAGCGTCGGCGCTTCCTTCTGACGCAGCACGGGGTTGCTGCTCATGAGCCATAAGAACCCCGCTGCGGTGTTCAAGCTCTGCGGCTCCTGGGTGTAGCTGCCGCCACGCCATTCCGGATCATTGCGAATCGCATCGCTGAGAATACGGCGCCAGACGCGATTGCGGCCCGCGACCTGTGTCGGCAGGCTCGCAAGCGGCATGAGTGCATCCATGAAGTCCGGATGCAGCTCACCCCAGAGCCAGGTGTGCATGCCGCCCATCGACGTGCCCATCACGAGCCGCAGATGGTTTACATGCAACCCCTCGACGAGCAGGCGTCGTTGCGCCTCGATCATGTCGCGGTAGCCGTAACGCGGGAATTTTGCGCGCAGCGCGTCGCTTGGCTTACTGGATTTTCCATGCCCGATACCATCGGGCAGCACGATGAAATACTTGCCAGCATCCAGAAGCTGACCCGGAGCAAACAGTTCGCCTGCGAATTCGGGGCGGATGAACTGCCCGCCGGTGCCGGTGGTGCCATGAAGAATGAGCACGGCATTGCGCACCACTCCCTGGGCATCGCGCCGCGGCTCACCTAGCGTGCGGCAATGTATGCGCAGCTGCGGCAGCTGCTCGCCGGATGTGAATTTGAAATCTTTTAGAACGACATCCCGCTCGGTCGGCGTCGGGTAGTCCGCAGCCGAAAGGGCTGACGATGACAAAAGCAGCAGGGCGAGTAGCAGTCGCATGGTTGCACGCCGTTAATAGGCTCATAAGAAACGGAGTAATATATGAATTCTCACCCAAAGGGAACTCAGCCAGCGTCGAACAGCCGAGGTGGGCTATGGCCTTGGCGTGCACTTAAGCTGTAGCCGCTACCGGCGCGCGAGGAAGGGCTGAACCGAGTTTTACCGTCAAACCGAGCTCGTAGCGCGCGGCGCCGCAGCGACATACGCGGATTGGGTTCGGCTGTCGAGAGCGAAGTTGCAGAGCGTCGCTCCTAAGGCGTAGCGATGGCGAGCAAAGATCGTATTGTCTATTCGACGGACATCGGCAGACGCTGCCCAAATTGCCTGCGCGCCGCAAGCGAATGCGTCTGCCGCAAAGGCACCCCCGGCAAAGTGGGGGACGGCATCGTTAGAGTCAGCCGCGAGACACAAGGACGTAGAGGCAAAGGTGTTACCGTCATCACGGGGCTCGGCCTTGCAATGAAAGAACTTGAGACACTTGCCACCCAACTCAAAAAGCGGTGTGGATCGGGCGGCACTGTCGATGAGGATCGCATCGAGATCCAGGGCGACCATCGCGACACGCTGGTGTCGGAACTCGCGAGCCTAGGTTGGAAGGTGAAACGCGCCGGGGGCTGAATCCTCTGCGAACAGCGCTTACCGCAAAGCTTTTCGATCAGCGCTCAGTAGTGCTTCTGTAGCTTTCGCTACGGTCAGCCAGCATCGAGCCAGCGCTTCATCCAGGCCTGCACGGTTGCGTACCACTCAACCGAATTTTGCGGCTTTAGGACCCAGTGGTTCTCGTCCGGAAAATACAGTAGCTCGCTTGGGATATGCCGCAACTGGGCCGCGCCATAGGCGCCCATGCCCTGATCCAGCGGCACCCGATCGTCCCGCCCGCTGTGTGCGACCAGAATCGGCACGGACCACTCGGCAATATGGTCGATCGGATTGAAGCGCTCAACCTTCGCGGGTTTCTCCCAGGTGGCAGCATTATTCTGCGCCTGCTGGAAACCGGGTATGTCCGTGGAATAGGACATCAGCCGGATGTCAAATACACCGTCGTGGTCGACCAGACATTTCCACGGCGTGGCCCAGTTCCCGGCGATCCAGGCGACCATGTAGCCGCCGTATGAGCCGCCCAACGCGCAGGCGTGATCGCCGTCCAAGAAGCTGTAGCGCGCGAGAGCGTAGGCCCAGCCTTTTTGCAGATCCTGAAGCGGCCGGTCACCCCAGTGGCCAATGATGGACTTCGCGAACGCCTCGCCGTAGCCGCTTGAGCCGTGAAAGTCGACCATGACCGCGGCATAGCCCATGCCGGCCCAGACCTGCGGGTTTCAGCGATAGCTCCAGGCATTACCAAACGAGCCATGCGGACCACCGTGAATCAGGAACGCTACGGGGTATTTGCGCCCCGCTTGATAGTCAGCCGGCTTAACCACGTAGCCGTGCACGCTCTCGCCATTCCAGCCCGGAAATTCGAACTGTTCGTAGGGCGACAGAGAAGTCTGGGCCATGCGGTCCTCGCCCGCGTGGGTGAGCGCGCGCGCGTGGCCGGCGACAAGCTCAAAGATTTGCGCTGGTGAATCGAGCGCATCGCGGCTGTAAACGACTACGTTCTTGGCAACATCCAGGCTGCTGACATGACCGTCGCCAGTGAGCGGCTTTACCGCGCCGGTCGCCGCGTTGAGGGCGAAGATGCGCTGCTGACCCAAATCCTCGGCGACGGCGTAGATGATCTTTGAGTCGGCTGACCAGGTCAGCGCCGCAGGCGTGCGATCAAACGCTGGCGCAAGCTCATGCGTTGTGCCGTTCTTAAGATCACGAATCATGACGCGGCCGCGGGGTGCGGTGAAAATGGACCCTTTTCTGGCTATGTAAGCCAGCCGCGATGCATCCGGTGACAGCGCAAGAAGAGCATCCGAAGTGGTTGCGGCGGCGTCGAGCCTGCGCAGCGGCGCGCTTGCATCCAGCGGTACGCCATACAGACTGCTCGGATCGCCCAGGCCTTGTGCAGAACCCGACGGCGCCGTGGCAAAAATCACCGTCGCGGCATCGTGGGTGATGACGAATGACGATTCATCCCCTTCGGGCTTTGCGACGACATCCGCCTTGAAGCCGCGCGTCAGCGCAACGCCATCCGTCGCAGGAATATCCCCGCCCAAGTTGACTGCGAACAGACCGATGAAACGCCCGTCGAGATAACTGTCCCAAAACCGGGTGGTCGTGCTGTCGTAAAGCACTCCGGTCGTCTTGTCTTTGGCCTTGGCATCATCCTTCGCCTTGCTGCAAGCCAGAGTCTCGCAGTCAGGATGCACGCCCACCGCCGCGACCAGCGCGTGACCATCCGGCGCGACGCGATAGAAGGCAACATCAAGCGGCAGGTTCGTCACTTGCCGGGTTTCCATGCCGCTCGCGAGCGTCCGCCAGACCTGCGGCGAGCCGGAACGCGACGAGAGGAAATAGAGCCAATGGCCGTCGTTCGACCACCGCGGCGAGGTAGACGACTTTTCCTGCTCCCGAATCAGGCGCGGCGATGCGCTCGCGACGTCGCGCTCCAGCAGCCATAGGGCATTTTGATCTCGGTTAGCCTCCCAGTCGGTGGAGCGAACGTTAAAGGCAACGAAGCGTCCATCGGGAGACACATGGGGATCGGAAACACGGTCGAGGCGCGCAAGATCCGTGGCTGTGAAGGGACGCGCAACGGCTGCACCGATCGCCGCTACAGACAGCATCACGCACACGCCGGACTTCAGCATTACATTACTCCTGAGCGGCTCTCGAGCTGTCGCCTTCGCGGCAACCGTCTTGACCTCACCAGATCTTGCACATCTTTTCCGGCGGCTTCACCAGCGCCTGACCCGGTTTGCAGTGAAACGCCTGCGCAAACTCAGGCATGTTTGTGACGACCCCGTTGATGCGATCCCGCGGCGGGGAATGCGGATCGACGATCGCGTTCACTCGTAAAGTCTCCGGCCGCTGATTCGCGCAAGCCCATTGCGCGAAGCCTACAAAGAAGCGCTGCGGCGGCGACAGATCATCCGCCGCGGCAAGCTGCATGGAGCGCGTCTGTTCCTGCCAGGCCATCCATGCGATGAGCTCGCCGCCAAGATCAGCAATGTCCTCGCCGGACGTGAGCGCGCCATTGATCTTTATGTCATCAACGATCACGTAGTTAGAGTACTGATTGCGGATGCACTGCGCGCGATTCTCGAAGTTGGCGGCATCCCGCACTGCCCACCAGTTGCGCAAGTTGCCGTCGCCGTCGAACTGCCGACCCTGGTCATCGAACGCATGGGTGAGCTCATGCCCGATGGTTCCGGCGGTGTTGCCATAGTTAGGCGCGTCGTCCATCTTTGGATCATAAAGTGGCGGCATGAGAACGCCCGCGGGAAAGTTCACATCATTCATCTGCGCATCATAGTAGGCGTTGACCGTCGGTGCGGACATCTGCCATTCGCCGCGATCGACCGGCTGGCCAATTTTGGCTGCCTGCCGTTGGGATTCGAAGCTGATCGCCCGCGTGACATTGCCGAAAAAATCTCCCCGCAAGATAATTAGCGAAGAATAATCGCGCCACAAGTCCGGATAGCCGATCTTGTTGCGAATCTGTGCGAGCTTGGCGAGCGCCTCCTTCTTGGTTGCCGGCCTCATCCAATCGAGCCGCTCTATGCGCCGCTGCATCGCCGCTTCGATCTGCGTGGTCATGAGCAGCGTCTTCGCCTTCATCGCGGCAGGGAAGGCGTGCGCCACGAACTCCTTGCCGAGGGCTTCGGACAGATCGCGATCCACCCAGGTGACGCATTTCTTCCAGCGTGGCTGATCGGTTTGCACGCCACGCAGATAGGCGCTGTAGAAAGCAAAGTCCTCGTCGACAATATTTTTGGAGAGGTAACTGGCGCTGGCATCGATGAGCGTCCAGCGTAAATAAGTTTTCAAATCCGAGAGACTTTCGCCGCTGATCTGTGCATTCAGCTCCTTGATAAAGGCGGGTTGCGCAAGATTGAGCCACGGCTGCGGGTTGAGACCGACGGCGCTGAAATACGCCGGCCAGTCAAAGGCGGGTGCCATCTTCTGCAGTGCAGCAAGCGTCTGGCGATGAAATATCTTATACGGATCGCGCTGTTCCACCCGGGTGAGCGAGGCCTTTGCAAGCGCGGTTTCGATGCGCATGACGATGGCGGCGTCATTGTGCGCGGCCAGCTGATCCGTGCCGAGGAGCTCGAACATCTTGGCAACATGAGTGCGGTAGCGTTCGCGGGTCGCCATCGATTTCGCGTCGTCTTTGACGTAGTAATCGCGATCCGGAAGGCCCAGCCCGCCGGCGTGGATCGCCGCAATGACGCGGTTCGCATCGCGCGCGTCTTGCTCCACCCCTGCGCCGAACAGCATTCCGCTGCTCGCCGTGCGCGCATGCAGCTCGCCAACCCACGCGCCGAGCGCGCGCTTATCGGCGAACGCATCGATGCGCGCAAGATCCGCCGCCAGGGGTGCACTGCCCGAGCGTTCTATAGCGTCAAGATCCAAACAGGCCGCGAAATAGTCACCGATCTTTTGCTGGGTGGGTGTGCGTTCTGCGTTCAGCTCGGCGGTTACCTCGAGAATGCCCCAGAGAAAATGTTGATTGTCCGCATGCAACTTGCTGTACACGCCCCAGACTGATTGATCAGAGGGAATGGGGTTGTTCTTCTGCCAGCCGCCGCAGGCATACGTGTAGAGGTCCTCGCAGGCGTCAACGGAGCGGTCCATGGATGCGACATCGAGACTGGGCGTGTAGGGCAGAGCGAGATATGGGCTGTCAGCGCTCGGGGCGTTGTCCGCCAAGGCTTCCCCGGTCGCAAGCATCATCACGGCCGCGCAAGCCGTCATTGCAGCGTTTGGCATGGAATCATTCTCACCGTTTCCCGTAGCGCAATTATAGCGCAGGGCATGCCCAAGCCGTCCGCGCATCAACTGCCGCGACGCTGTGCCGTAGAGAAATTGACTTCGGGGCTGTGGTGTCCCGACACCAAAAGTGTGCGCCCCTGCAGCAGCAGCTTTCTGCTCGCTGCGCCGCCCCAATAGACCGGGCCGGCAATTGCGCGGCGCAGCGCCCCCTCGCTATCACAGCTTTAGGCGCGGCTCCGCAACTAAGAATTACTTCTTGGCTGCCGCCTTCTTCCTTTGCTTGGCGGGATCCTTAGGGCGAGACTTGCCGAAAGATCCGCGATAGATCTTGCCTCGGCGCGTTTTGCGGTCACCTTTTCCCATGCAGATCGACTCCCTCGGTGGACTTAAGTACCGGGCGCGCAGTCTAGGCGAGACGCGGCGGGCACGCAAAACAGTTCCTAATTGAGGTGCCCGCCGAGCGTGCCGTGCAACGGCCCACTGCCTTGTGCGCTCCAAAGCCTTCGGGTATCGTCCGCTTCCTTTCATGACCTTGGCAGACAAGCCCACTTTTGCGGAGTGTGATAGCGCCATGACGAAGATCTATGTCGGAAACCTGCCGTTTTCGGCGACTGAGACCGAGATCCGCGAGTTGTTCGGTCAACACGGAACTGTGGAGTCGGTGAGTCTGATCACTGACCGCGAAACCGGTCGACCGCGTGGGTTTGGTTTCGTGGAAATGTCGCGCGCCGATGCTTCCAGCGCCATTGAGAAGCTCAATGGCAAGGACATGGGCGGACGGCCGCTGCGTGTCAATGAGGCGCAAGAGCGCACCGCCGGAGGGGGCGGAGGCGGCGGTCCGCCTCGCGGCGGTCCGAAGCGCTGGTAGTCAGCGGTATCGCGCCAGAATCTTTTTCATCCCGGCAGATCCTGGACACAGCATTTCATACGGCACCGCATTCAGCGGTCCGTCCGGTGTTTCGTTCAGTTCGTGGAATTCCGGCAATCCGGGTCCGATGAACAGGAGGCCTGTCAGGTATTCCTCTTCCTTCAGGCGCTCCTGAATGGTCGCGGTGCAGGCGCCGCGGTCGGTCGGATCATAGTCACTGTCGAGTTTTCTCAACACGATGCGGCTGCCGTCGTGCAATACCACGGGTAGCGCCTCTCCCGGTGCGTATTGCGCGGTGATCTCCTGCTGCAAGGGAATGAAGTCAGTGTGAACGGCTGGCTCGTAATGCTCGCGCGTATAGGCATAGCTTTTTGTCGAGCCCTCGTGATCATTGAACGTGACACACGGTGACAGCACGTCGATGAGTGCAAAGCCGTTGTGGTTCAAGCCCGCCTCGATGAGCGGCACCAGCTGCTCCTTGTCGCCAGAGAAACTGCGCGCGACGAAAGTGGCTCCGAGCGTCATGGCGAGCACCACCGGATCAATCGGCGGCTGAAAGTTCGTCTCGCCCTTCTTCGCCTTGCTGCCGATGTCCGCGGATGCCGAGAACTGCCCTTTCGTGAGTCCGTACACGCCGTTGTTTTCAATGATGTAGAGCATATTGAGATTGCGGCGGATCGCATGGCAGAACTGCCCGAGTCCGATCGAGAGCGTATCACCGTCGCCCGAGACGCCGATGTAATGCAAACGGCGGTTGGCAGCGTTCGCACCCATCCCGATCGAGGGCATGCGGCCGTGCACCGAGTTGAAGCCGTGCGCGCCGCTCACGAAATAGGCGGTCGTCTTGGAAGAGCAGCCTATGCCTGAGAGTTTGATGAGGTTGTGCGGTTCGATGGCAATTCCCCAGCAGGCCTCGACGATCGCCGCGGTGATCGAGTCATGTCCGCAGCCGGCGCACAGAGTCGAGAGCGCGCCTTCGTAGTCGCGCCGCGTCATGCCAAGCGCATTTCTCGGCAGCGAAGGATGCGCGATCTTGGGTTTGGCGATGAAAGACATGGGCTCTCCTTAGCGCACGGCCGCCGCGCGGCTCGCCGCATCGGGGCGTATTTCGGCAAGCACGCCGTCGACGATGAATCGAGAAGTGATCGGCAGTCCGGCGTAATGCAAAATCGAGCGCAGCTTCGACTTCTCGACTGCGGTCTCAACCGTCAGGAGCGCGCGAAACTGAGCGTCGCGGTTCTGCTCGACGATGAAGATGACAGCGTGCGCCGCGAGAAAGCGATCGACGTCCTCGCTGAACGGAAAGGCACGCACGCGCATGTAATCGAGCGCCACGCCGCGCGCGCTCAAGAGATCCATGGCCTCGCGAACCGCACCATCACAGCTGCCGAGCGACACAATGCCCAGCTCGCTGCTTGCGGTCGCATCGATAACGGCGCGCGGCACGAGCTTCTTCGCGGTGGCCCACTTGCCCAGGAGCCGATCGAGGAGCAGCTGATAGTCCGCAGAATCCTCCGTGTACACGCCAAATTGCGTATGACCCGAGCCGCGCGTGAAGTAGGCGCCCTTCGGGTGCACGCCGGGCAGCGTGCGGTAAGGAATGCCGTCGCCATCCTTGTCGACGTAACGATAAAATTTCTCGAGCTTCTCGATCGCGCTCTTGTCGAGAATTTTGCCGCGATCCGGACGGTAGGCGTCATCCCACTTGAATTCGCGGCACATCCAATCGTTCATGCCGATATCAATATCGGAGAGCACGAGAATTGGTGTCTGCAGGCGCTCGGCAAGATCGAAGGCCTGTACCGCCATGTAAAAGCATTCCTCGGCGTTGGCCGGATACAGGCACACCTGGCGTGTGTCGCCGTGGGATGCGTAGGCGCACGTCATGATGTCGCTCTGCTGCGTGCGAGTCGGCATGCCAGTCGAAGGCCCGACACGCTGAATGTCGAACACCACCGCAGGAACCTCGGCGTAATAGGCAAGGCCCAAAAACTCGTTCATCAGAGAGATGCCGGGACCTGAGGTCGCCGTGAATGCGCGCGCACCGTTCCAGGATGCGCCGATCACCATGCCGATGGCGGCAAGCTCATCTTCCGCCTGAATGAACGCGAAGTTCTTCCTGCCCGTTTGCGGGTCGATGCGGTTGCGATCGCTGAAAGCCTTGAACGCATCCATCAATGAGGTGGACGGCGTGATCGGATACCAGGCGGCAACCGTTGCACCTGCAAACAGGCAGCCAAGCGCTGCGGCCGTGTTGCCGTCCATCATGATGTAGCCGCTCGTCATGTCCATCTTCTCAACGCGCAGCGGCAACGGACAGTCAAAGTTCGCCTTGGCATAGTTGAAGCCGAGCTCGATCGCTTTCATGTTGCTCGCGACGAGCTGCGGCTTTTTTGCGTAGGTCTCGGCGAGGAGCTGGCGGATGTGCTCGATATCCAGATCCAGGAGCGCCGCGAGCACGCCCGCATAACAGATGTTCTTCATGAGGATGCGGGTGCGCACCCCGTTGAAATTCTCGTTGCAGAGCTTGGCGAACGGCACGCCAAGCGTCGTGATGTCCTCTCGCTTCAAGAGCGCCGGCCGCGGCCACGTCGAGTCATACACAAGATAGCCGCCGGCCGCGACTTCGCGTACGTCCTTCGAATAGGTCTCGGCGTTCATGGCCACCATGATGTCGACGCGGCCCGAGCAGGCGACGTAGCCATGTTTCGTCACCCGGATTTCATACCAAGTGGGCAGCCCCTGAATATTGGATGGGAAATAGTTCTTGCCCATGACCGGAATGCCGCTCCTGAAGATCGACTTCATGAGGAGCATATTGGCGCTCGCCGAGCCCGTGCCATTGACGGTGGCGATTTTGATGACGAAGTCGTTGATCATTTTGGATTCGGAGGAAGACATACTTCGGATTCGCTTATCTACGAAAGGGGAGTCGCGCGCGCCGTGCCTCAGGCTTTAGGCGATCTTGGGCTCTTTTTCCGCTGCGGCGCATGCCTCATCGAGTGCAAGCGGCCAATGGACGTAGGATTTCTGCATGTCCCAGGCGGCAGTGGGACAGCGCTCGGCGCATAAGCCGCAATGCACGCACAGGTCCTCGTCTTTGACCATCACGCGTCCGGTTTGTTCCAAGGGGCGCGAAACATAAAGCGCCTGTGTCAGATTTTTCGCCGGCGCTTTCAGCCGCGTACGCAGCTCGCTTTCCTCAGCATTCGCCGTCATCGTCAGACAATCGACCGGGCAGATGTCGATACAGGCATCGCATTCGATGCACAGCTTCGCATCGAACACGGTCTGCACATCGCAGTTCAAGCAGCGCTGCACTTCCTCTGCTGCCTGCTCGGCCGTAAAGCCGAGCTCAACCTCGATGTCGAGTTTCTTGAAACGCTCCTTCAACGACACGTGCGGCATCAGCCGGCGCTCAACGGGCGTGTAGTCGTTCGCATACGACCATTCGTGCATGCCCATCTTCCTGCTCTGCAGATTCATTCTCGGCGCCAGGCGCTCGCTGATGGGCTCGCCCTGGCAGTGCTTGTGAATGGAGATTGCAGCCTGATGACCCTGCTCAACCGCCCAGATGATGTTCTTCGGTCCAAACGCGGCGTCGCCGCCGAAGAAAACGCCGGGCCGCGTCGATTGAAAAGTTTTCGCATCAACGACCGGCACGTTCCACTTATCAAATTCGATCCCCAGATCACGCTCGATCCAAGGAAAGGCGTTCTCCTGGCCGATCGCAAGAATGACGTCATCCGCGGGCTCAAACTCCTCACCCACGGTGCGCTCAGCCATGATGTCGCCGTGCGTGTCGATGTCGTACTCCTTCTTGTCGAACAGCATGCCCGTCAGTTTGCCATTCTCGACGACAAAGGATCTTGGCACGCGGTTCACCTTGATCTCGACGTGCTCCTCCTCGGCGTCCTCGAGCTCCCATTCAGAAGCCTTGAAGAAGCCGCGCGGTTTGCGCGCCATCACCTTCACGTGCTTGGCACCGAGACGCAGGCTCGTGCGGCAGCAATCCATCGCCGTGTTGCCGACACCGATGATGAGCACGCGCGCGCCGATTTTCTCCAGATGCCCAAACGCAACCGACCCCAACCAGGCGATGCCAATGTGAATATTGGCCGCGCCTTCGGTGCGGCCGGGCAGCTTCAACTCCTTGCCCTGTGGCGCACCCGAGCCGACGAACACCGCATCGCAGCGGCCGTTGTCCACAAGCTCCCGCAGGCTTGCGACCGGGTGCTTCAGCTTCAGATCCACTCCCATGCCGAGAATCATGCCCATCTCGTCGTTGAGCACCTTTTGGGGCAGGCGAAAAGCGGGAATATTGATGCGCATGAGGCCGCCGGGCTCGCCGTACTGCTCGAAAATTGTGACTTCATAGCCGAGCGGCAGCAGATCGTTCGCGACCGTGAGGGATGCGCAGCCGGCGCCGATGCAGACCACACGCTTGCCATTCTTCAAGCGCGGGATCTTCGGCAGCAAGCCGGAAACGTCGTCACGGTGATCCGCGGCAACGCGCTTCAAGCGACAGATCGCAACAGGTTTCTTCTCGACGCGTCCGCGGCGGCACGCCGGCTCGCAGGGCCGATCGCAGACGCGGCCGAGGATGCCTGGAAAGACGTTGGACTGACGGTTCACCATGTACGCCTCGGTAAAGCGTCCTTGGGCAATCAGTCGAATGTATTCAGGGACATCGGTGTGGGCGGGACAGGCCCACTGGCAATCCACGACCTTATGAAAGTAGTCGGGATGCGTAGTATCTGTAGGGTGCATTTAGTGCCGCGGCGCTGGGCGGCTCCATATTGGTGCAATGCCCGTAAGTATAGTGTTGCGTTGCGAAAAGTCATCGGTCGAGTTCTCTTTTTGTGCGCTGCACAAGACTGTCTTGGTCGGTATACTGCGCGACCGTGTCCGCTCCCGTACCGATCGAGATCAAGCTGCGCAACCGCTCGCGGGTCCTATCGGTCGCTTTTGACGACGGTGCAGGCTTCGACCTGCCCTTCGAGTATCTGCGGGTCCACTCCCCGTCTGCGGAAGTCAAAGGCCACGGTCCCGGTCAGGAAGTGCTGGTTCTCGGCAAGGAAAACGTCGCGATCCGCGCCGTCGAGCAGGTCGGGCAGTATGCCGTGAAGCTCGTGTTTGACGACGGGCACGACACGGGCCTGTACACCTGGAAATACCTCTATGAGCTCGGGCGCGATCGCGAGGAGAAATGGGCGCATTACCTTGAGCGCAAGCATCAAGCGGCGCAGCCCCGCTAGGTTCGCCTCTACAATGGGCGCGGGTGTGATGAATTCATGACCGACGACCATTCAGCGGACTTTGGCTACGAGCGCGTACCGTGGCGTGAGAAAGCGCGCCGCGTGCGCGGCGTGTTCGATTCCGTCGCCGGCAATTACGATCGCATGAACGATCTCACGTCAGGCGGCGCTCACCGCCTGTGGAAGCGCTTCACGCTATCGCTTGCCAATTTGCGTCCCGGACAGCGCGCACTCGATGTCGCAGGCGGCAGCGGCGACCTCGCGGCGGGACTTGCGCGACAGGTCGGTGACCAAGGTCTCGTCGTTCTGAGCGACATCAACGCCGCCATGCTCGCGCGCGGACGTGATCGGCTTTTGAACGAAGGATTTGTCCGCAACGTCTACTGCGTGCAGGCCAATGCCGAACGCCTGCCGTTTCCCGATGGCTACTTCGATTGCATCACCATAGGCTTCGGGCTGCGCAACGTCACCGACAAATCCGCCGCCTTGAAATCCATGGGCCGCGCGTTAAAGCCCGGCGGCCAGCTTCTGGTGCTCGAGTTTTCGCATCCGACGCTGCTCGCCCTGCAGCCTCTCTACGACGCCTATTCATTCCACGTGCTGCCGCTGCTCGGGCGCCTGGTCGCCCAGGATGCGGCAAGCTACCGCTATCTCGCCGAATCCATTCGCAAGCATCCCGACCAGGAAGCGCTCCTGCTTCTGATGCGCGATGCGGGTCTTGAAGGATGCCGCTATCACAATCTTGCCGGCGGGATCGTGGCGGTGCACCGTGGGTATCGCTACTGACCTCGATGCTCACCGCGACGCTAGAAAACCTCCTGAACCGCGGCCTGCCACGCTCGCCGCGTGCGCGCGAGCTGTGCCGCGAGCTTGCCGGAACGAGTCTCGGCGTCGAAGTGCGCGGCATGCTGCGCATGCTGGTGCGCTCGAGCGGCGAGGTCCTGCAATTGAAGACGGATGCGAGCGCACAGGCTGACGCGGAGCTCACCGGCGGTCTCTTGAGCTTGCTCGCCCTGGCCGGCCCCACACCCGAAGCCGTGCTGCAAAGGGGCGCGGTTCAAATCCGCGGCGACGCTGACATAGCCCGCAAGTACCGCGAGCTTGCGCAGCTTCTGAAACCGGATCTGGAAGAGGAATTATCGCTCGCCATCGGCGACGTGCCGGCCCATCAGCTCGCGCGTCTGGCGCGCGGCGCGCTTGGCTGGAGCCGGCACGCGGCGGCGACGGCGGTGCGCAATGTTGCCGAATACCTGGCGCATGAGCGCGCCGATCTCGTACCGCGCGCCGAAGCTGACCAGTTCACGAGTGGCGTCGATCGATTGCGGGAAGACGTCGAGCGGCTCGAGGCGCGCATCGCTCTGCTCGTGCCATGAGGCTGCGCGTCATCGTGCGGCTGCTCGAGATCCAGCGCGTGCTGTTGCGGCACGGGCTCGACGATTTCGTTCGCGCGACGCATCTTTATCGACCGCTGCGCTTTCTTTTCTACCTCTCTCCGGGCGTCTGGTTCGAACGCCGCCGCAAGGCCAGCCGCGGCGAGCGCATTCGTCTGGCGCTCGAGGAGCTCGGGCCGGTGTTCGTCAAATTCGGTCAGGCCGTCTCCACGCGACGCGACCTGTTGCCGAGCGACATCGCCGACGAACTTGCGAAACTACAGGATCGCGTGCCGCCCTTCCCGGGCGCCGCCGCGCGCCGCATCGTCGAGCAGGCGCTCGGCCGTGCGGTGCAAGACGCCTTCGCCTCCTTTGACGAAACACCGCTCGCGGCCGCGTCGATTGCTCAAGTGCACGTTGCGCGTCTCACCGATGGCAAAGAAGTCGTGGTCAAGGTGCTGCGGCCGGACATGCGGGAGATCATTGAGCGTGATCTTGAGGTGCTGCATGCGCTGGCGCAGCTTGCGCAGCGCTATTGGCGCGAGAGCCGCCGCTTGCGGCCCATCGAAGTCGTCGACGAATACGAGAAAACCATTCTCGATGAACTCGATCTCATGCGTGAAGCGGCCAACGCCGCGCAGTTGAAGCGCAACTTTGCGGGCTCACAGTTGCTGTACGTGCCGGAAGTGTATTGGGACTATTGCCGCGTCAATGTCATGGTGATGGAGCGCATCCATGGCGTGCCGATCAGCGACATCGAGCGTCTGCGCGCTGCCGGCACGGACTTTAAGAAGCTCGCTGAGAGCGGCGTGCAGATTTTCTTCACCCAGGTTTTCCGCCACAACTTCTTCCACGCGGACATGCACCCGGGCAACATCTTTGTGCTCATCGATAATCCCGCCGAGCCGCGCTACGCCGCGGTCGACTTCGGCATCGTGGGCTCGCTCGATCCAAGCGACCAGCAGTATCTGGCGCGCAATTTCCTCGCGGTATTCGATCGCGACTACCGGCGGGTGGCGACGCTGCACCTCGAGTCAGGCTGGGTGCCGCCGGGTACGCGCGTCGATGAGATGGAGTCGGCGGTGCGGACGGTGTGCGAGCCGATCTTCGACCGGCCGTTGAAGGACATCTCCTTCGGCACGATTCTGTTGCGCCTGTTCGAGATCTCGCGACGCTTCAACATGACGGTGCAGCCGCAGCTCATCCTCTTGCAGAAGACGCTGCTCAATGTCGAGGGCCTCGGACGCGAGCTGTATCCTGAGCTTGATATCTGGAGCACCGCAAGCCCGATCCTGCGTGAATGGATGCGCGAGCGCACGCGCCCCAGGCGGCTGTGGCGCATCTTTCGCAGCCAGCTTCCCGAGATCATCGAGCTCGCGCGTGTACTGCCCTCACTCGTCAAAGGCGCGCTCGAGCGTATACGCGAGGGCAAACTGCGCCTGCACATTGATGCATCCTCGCTCGAGCGGCTCGCCGCATGGCTCGACAGGCATTACGGATCCCGCTAGTTCTCAAACGCTCGGCGTACAACTGTCGCGCTCTTTCATTGACCTCAGGCCGCCGGCAATTGTCTGGCCCGCAATGGTCTTATTTGGCATATTGATTTACGGCCGAGCGGAAGGATTCCGATCTGCTGAGCCAGGTTTGCGCCACGCGCGCGACAGAAACCCCAGGGCAAGAGCACCAATGAGCCAGAGGAAGATAAGCAGCGTAACGTGTTTCGTGGAATCGAGCCGATCCGAGAAGGTATAGGTAATGACTGCCAGGTACAGAACAATCCATGCACCAAGGGCAACGGACCCGATTCGCCGCGCAAGCGGTGAGCCGCGGAACTGAGCGAACTTAGAAGTCGCCTCTTGGCTCATGTCAAATCCCTTTGAGGGTGCACTTAGAATCATAACGCCGCGCCAATCGGGGCTTGTGGATTCGAGCGACGCGAACGCCATTTGAGTGAGCGGCGGCAATGGCGGTGTCGAGTCACAGCATTAGAACATCAATGTGTGCTCCCGGGTGCCGCCGCGCTATAGGCAGGGTGGTCCTCCGGTCGTGCGCGAGCGCTGCATCGATGATGGGTTTGCCCGTCCCGCGGCTGATCTGGCCGCGCGCCTCGCTTAGGGCAGCGCTGTGCCGATGCCAGTTCTTGGCCTGCGCGCGCTAACGCTTCGAGTGCGCGCTCGCGCTCCACAAGCCGAATGCGAGGAGCGTCGCGCCGAAGGAGCCCGCTGCCAAATACAAAAGCGACCCGGCAAGGGCCGGAACGGCAAGACCGATGCAGACCGAGCCCGTCAGGAGCATGACGCAGGACTGCACGGAAGCGGCCGAGCCGCGCGACCTCGGAAAGAGATCGAGCATGCGCAACGCCAGAATCGGCATGACGAGCTGTACACCAATCGCATCGATGCCGATCAGCACTTCCTGCACCACTATTGGCAGCGGATGCACCGCCATATGCAGTGCGAGCACGAGCCCGGAGGAGGCGAGCGAAACCGCGAAGCCTATGCCCACCTGCCGACGTCCGTGTATGCGGCCCGCGAGTCGCCCGGAGAGCCACGCGCCCAGCATGAAGCCGGCGATGATCGGCGCAAAGAGCCAGGCGAATTGGGTCTCGGTCAAATGCCAGAACCCCAGCACGATCGCCGGCGCCGCGCCAAGGTAAGTCATCATTGCGCACAGCGTGACGCCGGCCGCGAGCGCCAGCAGGATGAATTCGTGATGCGCGGCGATCCGCCAGGCGGTATGCGCAAGTTTTCCCGGATGCAAAGGCACGCGCCGCTCTTCGGGGTGCGTCTCCGGCAAGCGCAGATAGCTTGCGATGATGAGCGTAACCCCGATGCAGACCATGAAGAGGAACACGGCACGCCAGCCGAATGCGACGTGGATCCAGCCCCCGATCACCGGCGCAATCGCCGGCGCGATGCCGAAGATCATGGTGATCGTGCTCATCAGCCGCTGCGCTGCGGGCCCTTCGTGCAGATCGCGCACAATGGCGCGGCCGACGGCCATTCCCACGCCCGCGCTCATGCCCTGCAGCGCCCGAAATGTCAGAAGCCACGCAAAGCTTGGAGATGCCGCGCAGGCAATCGACGCTGCGGAATAAACCGTCAGTCCCACCAGCACGATGGGCCGCCTGCCGAGCGCATCGGACAACGGCCCGAGCACCAGGGACATCACCGCAAACGGTACGAGATATGACGTCAGCGTCTGCTGCATCTGCCAGGTGTTAAGCGCGAACTGCGCCGCGATGGCCGGAAAGGACGGAAAGAAAGTATCGATCGAGAACGGGCTCACCGTTGCGAGTGCCGCGAGCAGCACCGCAAGCCCGCGATGCGTGCGGGCTTCCTCCACGAATGTGCTTTGGGCTTCGCTCATCGCGCCGCGGCACGCAGCGTGCCAAGCCACGCCGCCGGATCCGCATTGCGCTCGAGTACTTCCACGAGTGCCGAACCCACGATGATGCCATCGACGTGGCCTGCCAAGCGCGCCACCTGCTCGCGGCTGCGAATACCAAACCCGGCACACACCGGAATGTGCGCGAGTGCGCGCACGCAAGCCAAATACTCGAGCACCGCTTCGGGCACGGCAACGCTACGTCCAGTCGTGCCCGTCATTGTGACGGCGTAAACGAATCCCTGGCTCGCCTCACACAGGCGCGCGAGGCGCGCCGCGCTCGTCACCGGCGTGACCATCTGCACCAGAGCAAGCGCGTGCGGATCGAGCGCTGCGCGGAAATCGTCGCTCTCATCCAACGGCAGATCCGGCACGATGAATCCGCATACGCCCGCGTCCGCGGCCGCCGCGCTCAGCGCTTCAAGACCTAGTGCGAGCAGCGGATTCAAATAGCTCATGAGAATCACCGGCACGCGCAGTGGCCGCATCGCGGCAAGCTCGGCGAGAATCCAGCGCAGACTCACCCCTTGCGCGAGCGCCGCGCGGCTCGCACGTTGAATCGTGACGCCGTCGGCCATCGGATCGGTGAACGGCACGCCGATTTCAATCACGTCGGCTGCGGCTGCGATCGCCTGCAAATGCTCGCGGAAACGCTCGCGCGAGGGATAGCCCGCCGTCATGAACCCCACGAGCGCGACCTCGCCGCCCGTGTTCGCTGCGCGGATGGCTGCACTGATGCGATCACGCGGCGTCATCGCTCGCCCGCTGCAGCGCGCGTTTCGAGCGCGGCGATGAGCGTGCGCTCAAGAGTCGACATGTCCTTATCACCACGACCTGAGAGCCCCACCAGAATGCGCCGCCCGGGATTGGCCTGCGCCCAGCGCTTGGCGCCGGCGAGGGCGTGCGCACTTTCAATCGCGGGCAGAATGCCTTCCATTTCACAGCATTCTTTGATGGCCGCGAGCGCTTCCGCGTCGCTCGCGGCCTCGTAATGCACGCGCCCGGCGGCGAGCAGCAACGCATGTTCGGGTCCTACACCCGGATAGTCGAGGCCTGCCGATATCGAGTGCGTCTCCTGAATTTGGCCGTCTTCATCCTGCAGCAGCAAAGAATAGGTGCCGTGCAGCACGCCGGGTCGTCCGTGTGTCAGCGTCGCCGCGTTGTCGCCGAGTCCGCGACCGCGGCCGCCCGCTTCGATCCCTAGAAGCTGCACGGCCTCATCCGGCACGAAGGCGTGAAAT
>Ga0066793_10000068_pt1 | contig 31233 bp, 40 predicted proteins | sample PersoiDNA2013189_FD_83876 | JGI IMG/M metagenome (GOLD analysis project Ga0066793, IMG submission 83876) | Permafrost soil microbial communities from the Arctic, to analyse light accelerated degradation of dissolved organic matter (DOM) -... | ecosystem: Environmental > Terrestrial > Soil >... | reverse complement strand
TAGCCCCACCTCGGATTGTCCTTGGCCATCCGCAGAATCAACTGCTGGAGCTCGGGATCGAGACCTGGCCGACCAGGGCCCCGCCGGCGACCGAAGGCTGCCCACCTTCTTCTCACCAACTCGCGGTGCCAACCCAGGACCGTCTCCGGCTGGACCAGCATTCCGGCTAGAGCCGCCCGGTTCATCCGCTGGCTCAGCGCCGCCATAATCGTCCGATCCGCCGTATTCAACTGCGGTCTCTTGACCTGACGGCGTACGACTCGAAGCTGGTGCCGGAGAAGAAGCAGCTCCGCTTCAGGGTCGCGTACTCGGAGGCGCACATCAACCAGATCGAGGAGGAGCCGAAGCAACGAGTACACGAGAGCGAAGAGCATCGGCGGTCGAAATCCTATCGGTCAGGCGATCCTACTCGGAGTAGCCTGCCCGCCGACGAATAAGTGACCCCCACAGCCAACACCGGCCAGGATGTGGCCTGTGCTGGCTACCCGCGGGTCAGTCTGATGATCGCGAAGGCCGGGCCATCCATAAGAACGTCACCCCTCCCCAACTCAGCCAGCAGGCGCTCAGTCGTGAAGTAGCATTTGTGGATCTCTACTCTGGTCCCGTCCAGCAGCTGGCGCCCTTCAATACCCTCGCGGAACACCCCGTCATCAGACACCTGGTCGAGAACGATGGTCTCAGCGGAGACGCGCGCCATATCAGACAAGAGATGCCTTCGCGACTCGGGCGTCAGGTGACCAAAGAGGTTGGCTGTGAAAGCCCGCTGGAAGCTCCGATCAGAGAACGGCAGCGACGGCACGATTGCTCGAACCAGCTTCGCCTCAGGCAACCGTTCGTGCGCGATCGCGAGCATGGACGGGCTTGCATCGAGAAGCGTCAGGTCACCTGGAAGCCATCGGCTGACGTAACCAGTGCCACATCCAATGTCAAGAGTCGTTGCTGGCAGAAGCGACCTGAGAATGGCCTGGACAATGGCGGCGCCTACACGATCTACGTCGGGATGCTCCCAGGCGGTGGAGTCGTACTCCGCAGCGCGACGCTCGTAGTACTCGATCATGACGGCGACATCGCAGTTGGTAAGGGTAACGAGTAAACATGTCGGCTTCCGCCGAAATGTCTACGAGCTGGCATTGTGAGGTTGGCTGAAGGGCAGCTAGCTTCGTTGTCGAACACTTGGCCAATCTCACTCTGACCATTCGGCGCGATCCTCAAGAGGTCGAAGCCGGCGAAATCCTCATCGACGGATCCGTTGGCGGCCGTCCTTACCAGTTTCTTCTTGATACGGGCGCCGCAATCAGCAGAGTGGGACTTGACGATTACACCATCGGTTTTGCCCCGCTCGAGCGACGCTCATCCTCTGGCGTCTTCCAAGCAAGCAGTGGTGATGTGATCGTTGTGCCGTCAGTTCAGATCGGTCCGATCTCAAGGAAAAACATTTCTCTAGCCCGCGTGGCGGCCGACGCCAATCAGGTCGCCAATCTGATTGGAATGGACGTGCTCAAGGACTTTCGCCTGTACTTTGACTTTGCGAACAACCTGCTTGGAATCGATCCCACGGATGATGCTGGCGAGGGCTGCATCTTTCATCAGATGAAGCTGGATGAGAGATTTCATCTTTACGTGGACGCTCGATGTGGACAAACAACCGCCAGTGCAGTCTGGGACTCCGGGGCAAGCCTGACGGTTGTGAATACGACCTTTGTCAATCAACACCTAACCCTCTTCACTGGGGCGGGCCAGTCTGTGGGAACCGATTCGACTGGACATCAAATGACGACCCCAATGTTTGTCATGTCCGGGCTGGTGATAGGCAACACGACCTTTCTTCCCCACCGCATTGCTTCAGTCGACCTTTCTGGCGTGAATGCCACGGTCGAAGTGCCGATGGACGTCATCCTCGGTTACAGCACTATCAGTCATGCGGACTGGTTGCTCGACTTTCCTGGCAGAAGGTGGGCCATTGTGCGTATGCGAGCGGCCATCTAACCAGACGCCCGAGCGTAAGGTCGGTTCCCACACGGAAAGGCGTGACGCAAACATCATTCGGTCGCACGCGAAATGTTCACCCCATAGCCTATGCGGCACGGTCCAGGCCACCATCACCGATGGCGCGAGCCCAGCAGCCGAAATCGCTTGGGTAACTGGTATCCCGTGGCAGGGTCGCGGGTTCGCGACTGAGGCAGACGGGGCACTGGTGAGATGGCTTTGCAGCTGCGGTATATATCGGATCAGTGCGAACAATCCAACCGAAGCACTATGCATCCGCCGGCGTGGCGGCTCGCGTTGGATTCGAGCCAACCAACCGGCTGCGCTACGGCCAAATTGTTTGGGAGCTACCTGAGGTGCGCAGAAACGGCGTCGGCAGGCCGCGAGCGTGACGGCCCGGCACCACCGGTGACGTGTCCGTTGGTTGTTGACACGCCCTGACACACATCCGAACCGGGAAGCAACCGCCTCCTGCTCGCGAATCATCAAATCAGCTTTTGACGCTGAAGTTCACCATGGACCAGTGAGCCCCACCATCGGCGGTTCGCACTAGCTCATACCCGCCTTCTGCTTGAGGCAACATGGCGAGTCCATGTTGCGCATCGATGAATGAAACCTGATCGATGTAGCTGAGGTCGACGTCTGAAGCGATCTCTGTGTAGTGTTGGCCGTCATGCGTCACGGCAACTTGGCGCGGCGGCACGACTACTATCCAGAAGTCAGTCGCCACCGCCGCCATTACACGGCCTTCGGGCACAGGGGTGCTCGGTATCCATGTCGAACCCCCGTCGCGCGTGATATAGATCACAAGCGACCGCACATTAGTCGGACCCAAAGTTAGATCCACAGGCAATAGTCCGAAAGACTCGTCAACGAAGGTTGGTGGCGTTACGATCAGTGAGCCGGCAAGCGACTGCGAGGTTTGATTTTGAGTTGGTGGCAGCGCCTGTGCCTGCCAAGTGTGTCCGCCGTCGCTTGTCCAGTACAGGAAAGGATGACCGCCTGCGCAAGCAGCCGTAACCCATCCGATCAGGTCGTCTTTGAAGGTAATCCCGTTCTTCTGGCATGCAGATGGGAGTTGGCCCGGGACTTCGATCTGCTGCAGAGCAGCGCTTCTCGCGACCTCTGCCCACGAGCGACCTCCATCCGTTGTTCGCCAAATGCTGACCGCCTCATCAGCTTGTTGCCCTAGGCCGAGGCTGATGAGGAGCCATCCATGCGTCGAATCGACGTATGCGAAATGGCTGAGCCGCCAGCCTGCGATCGGCACGCTACCTAGTCGCTCCCAATTCGCGCCGCCGTCGGTCGTCCTATAGATAGTCACGCCATCTAGTCCTTGACCCGTCTGTGAAGACACCGCGATCCAGGCCTGTTGAGCATCTAAGGCATAAGCGATAAAAGGACCTCCAAATACTACTCTTGGGCTGGCATCCCGCCAATGACCTCCTCCGTCCGTGCTCCGGTAAACGTGATCGAGGCTGAAGAGCCAAGTCGCTCCATCCTTGGTGTTCTGTAGTGCGCCGGGCGCTGCCAACAAAGCAGGCTTCTGCGTAGTGAGTGTCGGTGTTGGTTTGGGAAGTGCCCCATTCAAGCGCGGGGCAAGATCCAGGATGCGAGGAAACATCAGTACTGACACGGCGACGAGCGCGATGATGACGGCGGCAGCTTCGAGTGCCCAATGCTGGTGTCGTGTCTTTACAGCGGACCTTTGGAGGGCGGCATGCATTCTCGAATCGAAACCCGGCAGCGGTCGTTGATAGTCGCCTTCAAACGCTGATCGCACTCTTCGCGCCGTCTCGTCTTCGTTCACTAGTTTGTGCCTCCTGAGTCAAGTGCCGGCTGCAAAGCCTTCAGTGCCCGCAGGATCCGTGACTTCGTCGCTGGCACAGAGATCCCGAGAACCAGAGCGACTTCGTGGACGGGAAGGTCGACGAAATAGCGCAGTGCCAAAACGAGCCGGTGCTCCTCGGACAGAGTCCGCAGGGCTCGACGGAGGTCTAGGCGCTGCTCAATCCCGCCGTCATTGCGATCCTCTTGCTCTGGGACACTGGCGAATTTCATTACCCTCCACCATCGACTACGCCGCGTCGACCGACACTGATTCGCGACGATGGTCAAAAACCACGGACGTAGGGTCGCCGTATCCGCACGCAGTTTTCGCACACTTCGCCAAGCTTTCAGTGCGGCTTCCTGGACCGCATCTTCAGCCGCCTCCGGGTCTCTAAGCATTGAAAAAGCCAAGCGATGAGCCGGTTCCCAGAGCTGGTCGAGAAGTAGGCCGAAAGCCGAAGAGTCGCCGCTCATGGCACTCTCCAAGAGATTGTCTCCGGCCATGGCGGCCTCCAAATTACAGTTGCAGCTCCCTTATCCCTACAACTCCGCAGGCACACGAAACGATTCGCCGGGGGAAATTGTCAATAGTTGTGGATTGAAGGGAGCGGATCACGCGACGTCCCTCGTGTCCTCGCGCTCGACTTTGACGCCGTCCACGAAAGTCGCGCCGGCCCGTACAAGCGCGCCCAGGTGGGGCGCGTTGACGCAGCGCCAGCGTTGCTCGCCGGCCTCGAGCAGCTTGTAGGTGTGGGGTTCACTTATTACGTCCGCGCTCGATCACGGTCTAATCTAGACCGGCCACACACCGGGTTAGCGCCGACGAGCCTCGGCCCTCGGTTTTGGACGCGTCCCGAGCGGCGCTCAGCCTCCCCACATCGACCTAAGACAGGCGATTTTACGAGCCGCGGGGCGGACTCGGACTCGGGTGGAGGTGGAAGGGGATGTCTTGGCGTACCCGTGCACCTCCTAGCGCGGGCAAAGTGCTCACGCGTTTTAGAAAACCGAGGGAGGGTTTCCAACCGTTTCGCTGGTTCCGACCAGGCCTTCTTGTAGGAGAGGCCACTACGGCCAACTCGGCTGTCATTGGCTGTCATTCCGTCGATGTAATGGACGTTCGTGGACAAAAGCGATCTTGGGCGGACGTCAGTGGACGACCTCCCACGGTTTTGAAGACCGCGGGGCTGGCGTCCGCCATCGTCCGTCGACGTCCACACAAGATGGAAATTTGGAATTCGGAATCCACTGACGGTCGCTGACGATTGCCTTTGTCCGATAGAATGGCTGTCAGCTTGGCTGTCACATGCGGTTCATGTGATCGTAGTAATCGCAGCGGGATTCCCAAAGCCATTGGCTTAGGTACATTCCTTAGGCGAACCATCAGTTGCTTCCGCGATTTGCTGAACATTTTCGAGGACTGTTTAAGTCGTTGAAGCGGCGACACTCGATAAGACTCGATAAACGTATGCGGTGTGGGTCCTGTCGTCCAGCTGACGCCAGCGAAGTGTGCAGTCTTACTACTTCCTTGGCGGAGTAGAAGGGCACCTTAGGCGCACGCCGATGTCAGGAATAGCTGCTGGGAGCTGTGCGAGCTCGATACACGAGCTCGCTTCGTGATCCGCGATCACGACGGCAAGGACGACGGTTCCGACCGGGTGTTCGCAGGCGAAGGGATTATTGTTCGACTACGCGGAGCTCAATTGCGGCACGAGCCCGGACGCGTCGGGAGAGCCCAAGCCAGTCACGAGGTCGTAACCGGGTTGCGCCGCGCACTGCGATCCACAGATCCCATTGGCACCGGTAAGGATGTCGTGAAAGTCGGCCTGATACATGGCGCCCCGGGCCGCCCTATACAGCAACGACCCTGATTGCATGCCTGCGTCTAACGGCTCGAGGCGGCCTTGGTCGGCAAGGCCTAGCAGCGCTGCCCACTGCGGCGCACCGACGCTTGTCCCGCCGATTACGAACCAGCCGCTGCTGCTGAGGAATTGGGTTGAGTCATACACCGCGACTCCGGTTGAAGGGTCTGCCACGTAAGCGACATCTGGTACTCCGCGACCGGCCGACGGGCCACCGGCAAGGACCGAATTCTGATATTGCGGTTGGGGTTCGACGGCGCTCATGCCACCTCCTGAACCAGTCCATGCCGTTTCTGGGCTTGTAGCGTTTCCGTCTGAATCCAGAGCCAGTCGCGTACCACCGACACCGACCACGTATGGGGATGCAGCGGGGTACTGAGTGTCAGCTCCATTGTCCCCTGATGATGCGGTGAACGTGACGCCTTTGGCAGCGAAATGCGAATCCAAAGACAGTTCGCTCTGCGATTCAGGAAGTCCCCAACTCATCGACACGACATGCGCACCAGCGCGCACAGCGGTGTCTACGGCGCCAAGGAGACTAGCCAACTGGCTGTCAGATGACTCGACCAGGAGTATGTCCGCCCCCGGAGCCATTGCGTGTGCCCATTCGACGTCCAATGACGTTTCCACGGCCCAGGCCGAGCTGATGGCAGGCTTGCGAGCAGGAGATAGCTTTTCAAAGCAGGGATGCGGCCCACCGAGGACCGTGCAGCGCGCCGAGGTGGTTAAGCCATTCAGGCCCGACAGACCGAGTTGGGATATGAATGTCGTGACATCCTTCTCGATACTCGGATCGTCGAACGCATCGACAATCGCTAGGACGACCCCGGCGCCGTTGGTTGAGACCCGATCAAATCCATAAGCGTGCCGAAGCTGGTATGGCACATAGCCCTGTACGACACTGCTCCCCTTGCTGTGCACTCGAAAGGATGGTGCCGCCTGTCCGCTCGAAGCATGCACATCAACGGCCGGCGACCCAAGGCTCAACACCGCAGCGATAACCACCGAAGGCATCAGAAAGGAGGTGGCTCTCTTCACGCGTTCATCCGCTCGCTCATCAGACGGTTATCCCGGCGAGGTCAACGTATCGGATGGTGCTTGTTCCGGCCTCGAGATCAGGAGACAGCGCGAAGTAGAGACGGCTTCCGCACAAGGCAAAATTGCCTCGGGGATCGGGCCAGTCAGCAACCTGGAGAGGCGTCACGTGGCCGTCGCCCAGCCCAAAGACAAGAAATCCAAGTGCACGCGAGTCGTACCAGACCACAATCGAGCCGTTCGTCTGCGGGATGCCGGAATAGTTGCCGATGACGGTGACCTTGCCACCACCTAGGGGCACTGTCTTCACCTGCGCCGGCATTCCAAACCACACGACGTGCGATCCGCCTATCTGAGCCATGAAGGCTGTCGGCTCCTGATCCAGCGTTGTCGTCTGTCCTGTCGGTATGTCGAAGAGGCGAAGGCTGCCCCGTCGCCCAAGCCAGTCTTCGCTCGCGCTGTTTGGATCGGTGCTGTTGTCGATGAAGACAACCTTGTTCTGCGAGATCACCGGATTGATCGGAAAGGTTCCTGGCGGCAGGTCCAGCGTGCTCTCCTTGGCGCTTCCGAAGTCGTAAAGCCGCAATATGGGAGCGCCGCTTGGATCGAATTGATCCCATACAACTCGGCCGTCCGAAGCTGAATACCGCGGAAGCTCGTTCAATTCGGCACCGGCCGTCGCGCTAGCAAGTTGGCGCACTTCTTTAGTAACCAGGTTGACTGAACTGAGGTACCAGAAATCAGCGCTGAAAGTGTTGAGATGCTGTCTGTACTCGATGTATACGAGCCAGGAGTCTGTGATCGGAACAGGTGAGTCAAGGTCACCACCGTGGGCTGAACGTGCAACGACTCTCGGAGTCCCTCCCGATAGGCTGACCACTTCGATGGCGTCTCGGTGTGGAACCTGCTGGTCGGCAATCGGTTGGGAGTTCGTCGGCCATGCAACTTGCTGGGAATCGCAGTCCAGGGCTGCCACGACATGTGGACCCAATGCCACCACCGTATGGGCCACCAACCGGATGGGTTGGGGTGATGCTGTTGCACCGGCAATCGGTGAGGGAGTTGACTGTGAGCCAACTGACCCCTGATCACAGCTGACCGAAATCGCCAGTGCGATCGCCACCCCGAGTGGGGCGGCAGCAGCGCCACCGCCCCACCACACTCGCAACTTAGCCAAGTGTCACCAAGTAACCGTCGCGTTGGTTCCGCCAAATAGGTTGTAGATGAAGTCGTAGATCGCGGTGGACGAATATGTGTAGTTGGCGTTGAAGTGCGAGTCGGCCACGCTCATGGTCCCAGTGTTGTAGCCGTATGCCGGGAACCAGTGGTACCAGTACACGTTCACGTAGTTCGGGTACAGCGGATTTACGAAGTAGCCGTCCGTGTAACCGTCGTAGGCGACCGGAAACTTGTATCCACCAATGTCCACCGCCGAGTAGTTCCACACGTCAGCAGCACCAGTGATGTGTTGCCTGACGTAGCCGTTCAGTGTCTGGTGCTTGTTCATCTCGTAGGCGATGCCGGGAGCGTCCGTACCGTTGTGCCAGTACCCTCCGGCCACTATCTCGTTGTAGGCCTGTGTCTGATTGATGTATGGGGTGCCCCAGTAGTAGTTGTAGGACGAGTACATCTCCTCTGCGGTCGCCGGGCCGCACCAGGAATCCCCGCCGCCCTCCAGGATCGTATGCATGTACTCGTAGTAGTAGTTGGGTACGCAACCTTCCGGGACGCAGACGTTTGGCTGAATGCCCCCTTGCGCGTTTGCTTTGACAAAGGCGTCGTAAAGTTTCAGTTTGGCCTTATACGACGCTTGGAGCGCAGGCGACATACCGGCCAATTGCGACTGAACGCTTGGCAGATTGCCCCCGCCTGGACTTGACGGTCCGGTGGCAGCGGCCACACCCGTCGACATCACCAGAGCGGCTGCCATGGCATATGCGACCGCCAAGCCGAGTCCGCGCGCGAGTCCTCTCAATCTGGCTCTTTCACCTCCTGAATTAACAACGGGTGGTTTAGTCTGGATCAGACTTAACGTCAAGGCTATTCGGTGGTTAAGTGACTGGTAGGGCCAAATGGCCCTAACTGGTAGGGCCATTTGGAGACAATTGACGCCGGCCACTAAGGTGTGGGATTCAGAAAGTACATCAGGCAGCAATTGGCGTTCCGGAATAGTCACTCAACAACCCGCCTAGCCTCGCGCGTCTTTTAATAGTGGCGCCTGGCCGTCGAATTGGCGCGCCTATGGGCGCAGGAGGCCGAAGGCCGCAACTGCGGTGAGGGCGTTCATCGTTGTAGTGCGCACAGTATTCGCCTAGCACTGCCTCAAGGTGACGCTGGGAGACGATCAGCATCCGATCTAGGCATTCGCGCCGAGCTGTAGGAGGGCAAAAGTCCGACCAGGCCCTGCAGATTGACTTTTGCCCCCCCACATCGCGTCGCGCGCCAGTTTCATCGCGACCAAGCCGACGAACTTTGGGTCACCGATGTGACCGAGCACCCGACGAGGGAAGGAAAGGTCTACTGCGCCGTCGTCCTCGACGCTTGGTCGCGACGCGTAATCGGGTGGTCAATCGACGGTAGACCGACTACTGCGCTCGTGACCAACGCGCTCGGTATGGCAATCGACCAGCGCCGTCCGAATCGAAGCACGATTATTCACAGCGACCAAGGCACCCAGTTCACCTCCTGGGCATTCACCAGGCGAGCCCTGGACTCCGGTCTGCTCCCCTCAATGGGTTCGGTCGGAGATTGTTTCGACAATGCGGTCATGGAGTCGTTCTGGAGCCGGGTGCAGGTGGAATTGCTTGACCGAAAACGATGGCGAACGCGCGTTGAGCTGGCGAACGCAATCTTGGACTACCTCGAGATCTTCCACAATCGCCAACGTCGGCACTCGTCGCTAGGTATGCTCACGCCAGTCGAGTTCGAGGCTCGCAGTCGGCCAACGACAGCGGCATGAATCCAAGAACCCGGGTCCACCGAAGTCAGGACACCCTAGAGGGTCTCCAGGAAACCCAGGGCGATTCACCCAGGTGAACGACTGGACGAAGATTCCGACGCGAAATGGTCTTGGCGCCATCGACCTGAACCCAAACTCGGTTCGTCCACATTTACCCTCTTGTCAGCATCGGACTAGAGACTAATCCTGGCGCCCACGCGTTCCATCAGCCCCAAGCTGATTCTGTCGTAGGACACACGCTGAAAGATCTGTCGGTGTTCTCTTACATGCGTAGGATCGGCCCCGTGCAGCGTGAACACGGTTTCGATGCGTTGGCCTGGCCGATGCAAGGTATTCATGCCGCGACAAAGCTCGGCGTGCGTGAGTACTCGCGATGGGACGTTCTCAAATCACCAGGCCGTTTCGGATCGCGTAGTGGACTATTTCCGCACTGTTTTTGACGCCGAGCTTTTCGAGGACCCGAGCGCGATATGCACTGATCGTTTTTGCGCTGAGTGACAGATTTTCGGCGATTTCCGTAACGGTCTTTCCCGAGGCGATGTGGGACATGACTTCATACTCGCGGTCCGAGAGCGTCTCGTGCGGCGTGCGCGTGGCAGAAGCCGGCGTGGGACGCGATCGCGGGTGGTCAAGAGCTAGTCGCCATCGGGCGAACCTATTGACGAAATGCTCAGCAGCAACACTGGCACCGGCAGCCGTCGGCTGCAACCTTTCTCCCCATAGACCGAACGGGTGGCCGCTACTTACGTTGTTCGGAGCGTAGGCTGAACCTACGGAGTTGTCAAGGTCGGCACTTTGACATGCGAGGCAGCGCCTTAGAGCGGCGCTGCCTCACCCCTTAGTCAGCCGATTAATGCCCGAATCTAACCGTTTCTAGACGAAGGCCCTTGCACGAGCGTCGAATCTAAGAGTTGCACCGCCGGAAGATTGAATTGAGAGAGTCGTTCCCTTCGCGGCGACGATTTTGAGAGCACCTACTGTCCCAGCTTTGTACGTGACTGCCAAAGTCGAACTGGACCAGTCCGCACTCGAGACGACGACTAAGATGACTCCCTCCCTGGGATCGGCATACAACGATCCCGCGTAGACCTGGACCCACTGACCGTCGATGAGTTCCTGCCACTGGTTCTCGATCCGATAGCTGCCGGCTGGAAACGGCGCCTGGCTGTTCTCGACGATTCCGTGGACCGGACCCGAGCCCGGCGCTGGGGCAGCAAAGGGCACCGGCTTGGGAACGCGAGCTTCTTTTGGAATCGTATTGGTTTGCACGTGCGGCCGGAATTCGCTCATATCCTTCCCAGCCTTTCCGTCGCTGCCAGAAGCTGAGCTCACAGCGCTGCTGATCAAGACAGCGCCACCGACCAGTACAAAGGCGATTACGACAAGCACTGGATTCCGATTAAGGTCAATTCGCATTTTCATTTGCCCTCAATTGGCCCACGTTATGTCCGACGAGTAACTGGGACTCTGGGAGGTCGCGGTGGCGAGCTGCTGCCACCCCTGGGCCGGCGTATTGCTGTTACCGTCTGCCGCGTGCTCGGTCAGGACGCCTAAGAAGCTCATCGGATACAGCGCATTGATGGCCTGCCATTGTTGCGCGTTGATTGGGCCGCCAGGTGGTGGATTCCAGTAAATCTCCGGAAACGGGTAGGCGGGTGGAGATGCCCAAGCCATGTAGTAGACATCGTGTTGGGTCCAACCGCCGTTGCAGTGGCTACCGGCAGGCGGGCAGCCCCCTGCGTCGCCCTCGTCATAGTAGTAGCTACAGCTGTTGGTGCAGCTGTAGATCGAGGCGTACCCCTGCGCCCATTGCGCTGTGACACTGGCACTCGACCATTCGACTTCGGCGTCGATCGCCCCGCGTGCTTGTTCAACATTCAACCAGCTCGGAGGACTCGCGATCCATGCGTTGATAGCGTTGACCATCGTCGCCCATGCGGACCCATGCGCCGAACCGGTGTACCCGAAGTTGTTGCTGGTCCCGATTGCGAGCTTGACATCGGTCCCTCCACAGAGGTAGTACTGACTCAGCCAGGCCTTCATAGCGCCCTGGATTTGTGCGATCGAAAAGAATTGGTTCGACCAATTCCATGTCCCGTACGTGCCGCCTTGATACCAAGGTTGGCCGAAGTTGAGGATCATGGCACCAGTGGTGCCGGCCGCCGCGCATCCCTGGTTTCCGACGGTCGTGGTATCAACCGTCTTCTCATAGCGAGATACCGTCGCCGCGGGTGCCGCCAGCCCGATCGTTGGCTGCTCGTAGGCTAAGAACCCAGACGCGAAAATTGCCCCGCAAGCGGCGAGAAGCATGACTCTCGCCCCACGCCTTATTGCTCCACTAGTCATACGCTACCTCCATTCAAACAACCACCGGACTGACCCCACGTGAGCACGGCCTGGTCACCCCGCATCCCGCCAGGCAATCCAACTTGGGAGCCGGCCCGGACTGGTGACGGTGAATGGAACCGTGGCCCGCCCAGCCGAAATCAACAAGTCCTGAATGTTGATGTCGTGGAAGTCCACGTCATCAAGCCCGCTGAGGCACATCGAATTTGCGCAGCGCGAAGGCAACTTGTTAACTCTTCACTTGACAGCAGCGGGGTTTCTTACTAGGCTGCCTCTCAGTGTCGTTAACTGGGGTAGAGGGGGCGAGGCAATGATCTTCGGGGGTCGCCTGCACGCGGGACCGCGACAACGGGAGATACTCGGTCTCATGGCGCGAGGGCAATCTGACGTTCAAATCGCATTGGAGTTGGGAATCTCAGTCGCCACCGTTCGTACTTACCTGACTCGTCTTTACAGAGACAACGGCTTCCACAATCGTGTCGAAGCGGTTGCCGAATGGGTCAGATCGATGCCCGACGCACGTCTATGACCGGCAGGAACCTCATCTTCGACTACTTGATAGGTTGATCAGGAGAACTCGAACACGCTTGGCGCAGCCAGTGGGCTGGAAACGCGACTCGCTCGCCTGGGCCGATCTGACCGCACGCAAAAGGTTCACGGAATTGTCGCGGTAATGACACCAATCAGCGGTTCGTGGCGTTGTACTGGCGTTGGATGACGAACCGCGGCTGATTTCGCTGGCGCGGGAGGGAGACAACGCAGCCTTCCAGAGCTTACTGGGCCCTTACGTGGAACCCGCCTGCAAGCTTGCCTTCGTGATGTTGGGCGATTGGCAGGAGGCAGAAGATGCGGTTCAGGAAGCTGCACTCAAGTCATGGCGTGCCACCAAGCGGCTCCGCGCGGGAACGTCTCGGTTCCGCCCGTGGTTCCTGACGATCGTCGCCAACGAGTGCCGTTCGCGCCGGCGCAGCCGGTGGTTCAGGACGATTCGTGTTACCGAACCAAGGATGTCACTCCGAGCGGACGTGGCTGAAATGGCCGCTGGTTCGATCGACCTCGAGCGAGCGGTCGCAAACCTCGAACAGCCGGCGCGACTGCTGCTGTATCTGCATTTCAACCTGGATTTGCCCAATGACGAAGCTGGCCGGGTCCTTGGCATCTCAGGCGCAGCGGCGAAGACTCGCTTGTATAGAACCCTTAGGGCGCTGCGCCCGGAACTGGAGTGGGAGGCTGCCTTATGAATCGCCTGCTGGGCGACGAACTGCGACAGCTTTTCGACCGAGAGATCGGTGCTCCACCGCTAGAGGTGCGCCAGCGCGTCCTCGCCAGTCTCAGCCACGAATCGCGCCAGCCGGTGCGACGCTGGCAAGGAGCGGCCGGCGTGGTGGCGGGCGTGGTGGCGGCGCTCCTGGCGGTTGCCGTCGTGGCGACGCTTCTGGTGGCCTACGAAAATCAAAGGAGCGTTCCGGGGAACCAGCGGACTGGCGTGGTCCCCTGGCTGCCGCTACCGGCACAGCTCGCGGCGACGGGTGCTCCATCACCGACGCCGAGTCCACTCCCAGCCGGAACACAACCATGCACCACGTCACAACTTCAAATCGTGGCTTGGGCGACAAACGGGGCAGGCGGTCACGCATTCAGAAGTTTCGGTCTCTCAGGTCGGGGGCCGAACGTCTGCTATCTGAACGGAAGCCCCGCCGTCGAGCTCTTCGACATGCACGGGCGTCTATTGCCATTCAAGCCGCGACCGCTTTTCGGAGGAACCCTCCTGTCTGGGCCGGTGCTGATCGAGCCTGGACCCGTGCCAGATCCCGCATCCGACTTGAAGTCCGGTCAGGCTTCCCTGACCGTCGACTGGGTCACCCAAGGAGAGGCGTGCAGCGACAGCAGTGCAAGTGTCCAACTTGCATCGGCACGGATTACGCTCCCGGGCGGCGGCGATGCTCTTTCTGCCGCGCTGTCGGGCGACCCTGGGGCTTACGTGTGTGGCGGACTTGGCATCGGTGCTTTCGAAGGCCCCCCACCAACGATGCAGGAGATTCCGACGCTGCCCCTGCCAGGTGTGACCATGAGAGTTCCGTCAAGCGTGCGGGCTGGTGAACCCCTCGTATATGCGGTGACCCTGACCAACCCGACAGGGCTGCCCATGGATCTGGCCACGAACTGTCCCAACTACGGTGAGCAGTTGTTTCCAAATGATTCGATTGGAAACCCGCCAGGTGCGATCAAGCCCATGTTTCAACTCAATTGCAAACCCGCCGGCACAATCCAGCCCTCGAAGAGCTTGACGTTCGAAATGCGACTTGCGGTTCCAACGGATGAAGCTCCGGGCTCGTACACGCTTTACTTCGCGCTTGGCTATTGGAATGCGATGACGACGCCGGCAGGCGCTCCGGTGACTATCACCAAGTGAGTAAGACGAAGGTCGGCGGCCGAGTCGAGCTCAAGGAGCCGTTCGTCGGCCCTTTCTTGTGTGCCGGTTCAAATAAGGTAACCCTGGTCGGGGAGTTAGGGGGCGGAGGAGCACGGATTTGGGCTGTGGGGCACACAAATTCGCCAGAACGCTCGGCCGGCCAGTCCCGACGCTTTGAACAGCTGGTAGGTTTTTCGATGATGGATCGTCCCGATGGCGAGTAACGTTGGCAGCCATTGGATGCGAGCCCGGATTCATGCTGCGGCCGAGATTGGCTCGCGCGAATATTCGCGCAGAAGCCCGCCGAGTCTCTCGTTGCAGCTCACCGATCCTGACGTCGTGACCGGATCGGAGCGCGCAATCGGAGTCCGCAGATCAAGCCCGCGATGGGGCCGAGCCTTGTTGTAGTGCTCAAACCATTCAGTCAGGACGCGCTCAAGGTGCCGACGATTGAGGATCAGAAGCCAATCGAGACACTCGCGCCTGGTGGAGCCAATTTGGCGCTCCATGTGTGAATTTGCCCTTGGCGCCGCGATCGGTGTCCTAATCACGGCCATACCGTCGCCCTCGAACACGAGGTCGGAGCCACCGCCGTATTTGGCATCGTGATCGTGGATCAGGAATCTCGCGTGCACACCAAGCTGGTTCAGCTCCCAGCTGACATTCCTCGCTTGCTGGGTCACCCAGGCAGCGTCTGGGTTGTCGGTCACCGCGAACCAGATCACCCGCCTCGTCGCCAGCTCCATATATAGAAGGACGTACAACCGAGTCAGAAAGACAGTATCCACGCTGAAGAAATCGGTGAGCACGATCGCCGAAGCTTGCGCTCGCAGGAACGCTTTCCAGGTCTGCTGCGATCTCAACGGTGCCGGCCCGATCCTGTTCCGGCGTAGCAACTTGCGAATCGCGGTCGCCGAGACTCGATAACCGAGCTTGAGCAATTCGCCGCGGACTCGGACACAGCCCCACCTCGGATTGTCCTTCGCCATCTGCAGAATCAGCCTCTGGATCTCGGCATCCAGACCTGGCCGACCCGGACCACGCCGGCGACCGAAGGGCGCCCACTTTCTCCTCACCAACTCGCGGTGCCAACCGAGAACCGTCTCCGGCTGGACAAGCATCCCGACTAGAGCCGGACGGTTCACCAGAGGGCTCAGCGCCGCCATGATCGTCCGATCTGCAGTATTCAGCTGCGGCCTCTTGACCTGACGGCGCACCACGCGAAGCTGGTGCCGGAGAAGAAGCAAGTTCTACTTCAGGGTTGTGGACTCGCAGCCTCACATCAACCAGATCGAGGAGCAGCCGAAGCCAGGCGTACGCGAGAGCAAGAAACATCGGCGCTCGGAATCCTATCGGTCAGGCGACCCTACTCCGAGTAGCCTGCTCGCGGATGAATATGTGCCCCCCCACAGGTTCTTTAGTCGACCAGGCGGACACCCTGCTGGCGTAGTTGCTGAGTTCTTTGACGCACTAGGCGCTCAAGAACGCTCTGGAATTTGACCGCAGCGATGCCAACGGGTATGCCGTCGGAGCCCGCCTTACTCGAGTTGATGAGCATATCTCTGGCCTTCTGTTCGATGTCGCGCCGTGAAATGCTGCGCATTACAAGTCTCCTCCTACATCGTCTGGTGGTTCGTTGGTGGGCGCGCGAACCGAGTCTACATCAAATTGACGCAATGGCGAACAGAAGTTCGACTCACGGCTGTCCGAGCTCGTTCCAGGTCCGGTCGATTATCAAGTCCGCGAAGAGCCGGAACCAATAACTAGCCTTCGCGGTCTTTCGGGGTTCCGAATTGTTGAAATCCTGGCTCACTTCGAGCGCTAAGGCGAGATGGGGTGCGACGTCGTCCCGCTTTGGCGGCATCTTTGCGCCGGCGGGCCCGGCTGGTTTGTCTGACTGAGTTCCCTGTGTGTACTTGTAGGCCTCCTTAGCCATGGTCGTCCAAATCTTCTTCTTCTTCTTGTCGTTGAACAGGTCAATAAACCTGTAGTTGTCCAGGCGGATCTCATCTGCAGTCGTAAGTGCCATCGCTCTTTATGTATTGAGGCCGGTCGCGATGATCGCGAGGGCTGCTAGCAAGACCAGCATCAAAATGAAAGCGCCAATTGTGACCCAAAACAAGAGAGACTGGATCTCGGACGTGACGAGCATCGTAGCCAAGGCTAGGAGCGCTACCAGCAAGGTGAGTACGATCATCGCCAGCGCCCCGTTTATTGCGCGCCGGTAAGGCGCCTTGACCGACCGCGACGCTCCCGCGAGGCTCGTGTAGGTAGTTGTCAGCGAGCCCTGGAACACCACAAGCAATCCAGCAAGGGCCGTCGCGCCGCCCAAAACGCCAGCCATAACTGTGCTGCGATCGGTCACGGATTTGCCAGGCACATAGCACCCCGGGGAACGGTACGCAGGAGGACGAGTGCAGGATCTAGGAGGACAACTGATAGTGGGCAGTTATCCGGAGCAATTCCGCTACGCGCACCACCATTCCATATATAGAGGACGCGCGCGGAGCGTCGAGTCCCCAACGGTTCAGAAAACCGCGGAGTGGTCAGACGACTAAGAAGCTTTCGAATCAAGGTCGCCACAGTCCATTCCTATCGATGGCTGCGCGATGGCAATCGGGTGAGCTGCTAAACATGGTGCAGCAAGACCTCTGTCATAACGTCGTTCTGATAGACGTCGTCCAGTGGAACGTAGTCGGGTGCACTCGTCTGGACGTGATATTGGACCTTGTCCTCCGGGAGCGGCAACGAGTAGACGTTCAAGTTGTTCGGATCCTGAATCACGCCTCCCACAGGTTGCCAGATTGGGGGCGGCGGTTTCATTCCGGTCTGAATCGCGACATCGACGTTGAAGGTCGCGGTAGTGACAGGGTCACCTTGCTTGTCAAGCGTCTTCCACTGGTTCACCGAGAGCTCAAGGGGCATTCAACTCACCTTCCGTGTCATATCCGCTGATCGACAGCGTCGACCACGAATCCCTTCTTGCTGTCCCACTCCACCCGGTAATCCAAGCCACCTTGCTTGAAATGTGCTTCAGCTACCACTGAATCCGAATCGGACTTGGTGACGATGACCGTAGTCCCTTGCGGCAGGCCGATGCTCTTTTCGGCGAGGTATGCAACGGGGTTCGCGACCTTGCCCGCACGCTCAGGATGGTCGCTCATATCATTCAGTACTTGCAGCAGTCTGGGGTTACGCCCCAAGCCGATGAGCGTCTGGTGCACGACAAGCTCCGCCTGCAGATTATCGATTGACCTTTTGATCCTGGACACGCTCTTGTCGTGGTTGGCAAGCTCAACCTTTAGCGCTCGAACTTGGTCTTCTGGGAGTGGCATTTGGTTCTATTCCTCATAGTCACGATTGCGGACCAACACGGGAAACGTGTTCGGATGGTAATCAACGACCTTGACCATTCAGACGGTCGCAGTCTGAACAGATTCTGTAGGCGTTCGTGCCGTCACGGCGCTCATTGGCGGGGATATTACGTCCAGGTGGGCACGTGCTGTTGTTGTGATGGACACGGTTCTGTTGTGGCTTCACTACTTCGTTGATCGAGTAGAAGGGTGGTACGCGAGGCATGATCAAAGTCCTCTTTCATTCTTCTAACACCTGTCGTTATGCATCAGGTCCACGCGCTAGGCGCGCGTAGTCGACGTGATTTCAGCACGACAACCTCGACGGTCTTTTTCTGTTTAGCGCTCGGTGCGGCCTGCAACACCGACTTCGCGACTGCTGGTGAGTAGTACCTCCCTCGTCCTCACCAGCAGGTTCACCTGAGCCTGCATCACCTCGACCAATCCACCGACCAAAGCCAGTTCCGCTACGGACGTCCATCCAGGCCGGTGAATGATCTTGAGTAGCTCGCTCAAGCCGTCGTCCTCTCCGAGGCCATCGAAGCTTTGATCAAGTTGGCTGATACCTCGTTCCAGGATTTCTAGTTTCGGTTCCATCGAGTCGTCAACTCCTCTGATGAACGAGGTGGACAGAAAACCCTCCGATGCGAAAGCGGCAGCCCGGTTGTCTTGGAGCAGGGTTCTAGCCGCTCTCAAAAGCATTTCGGTGCGGACGGCTGGGAGCAGCTGGACGAACCTCGAGTTGGTAGGGACGCACTCCAGATGTGTCGATCGAAATGGACTATCGAAGCAATGTTTCTGCGCGCCATAACGTTCGTGGCGATCTCAACTACGAGGCAGGCAATTTGGAGGCAATGTCGAATGCCGCTTGAGGAGAGGCCGCCATAATCCTTGCGAATTGGTCGGGCGCCGCGTTGGCAGCGACAGCCGTGCCTGCGGCCGAGTGCAAAAGTTTCTTGTCCACTTCACTCGACCACCACCTCGCGCCAGCAGCGCCAACAAGGACTCCCCCAACCAACGCAGACAGGGTCAGGATCACGCCCTGCGTTGCTGTTTGGGCCGCCGAATTGAGAATTACGTACGTGCTCACAGGGCCATAAAGCCCCCACGCAACGACAGCGCCGACGCTGCCCAGGATCAAATTGCCGAGGATCCCAGGCATCCAAATTGTCTCGCCGTCCGGCGTGGTCATTGGTTTTGGCAGAGGGAAACCGTTGTTCGAAAGCAGAGCGTTAATCACTCCGCCAACTGCGCCAGCCCCCAAAACGATTGCGATTGCCGCCCAGATCAAATCCCTTCCTCCGAATGGGCTCCAACCAACTCGCCGAGGCGCCACAAATAGTGCCCAGCTCGATCTGGATCTAAGGTAGCCCTTCAAGTGACCGCTGTCAAGTACTGCACAAAGTCCTTGACAGATCGGTAAAGCGCGCCTTGACTGCCACCCATACGGCCCCTTTCCGGGGCCTGTTCTGGGAGGTGTCCGAGATGCGCCGATTGTTGTTCAGCCTCGTCATGTCGGGCGTCATGCTGGCCGCGTTTGTCATGACGGCTCAGGCCGACTTTCCGTCCTGCTGTTAGCAGGCCAACTAAAGGTGGGCTCGGATGGCAATCCGGGCCCACCCCGACGTCAAGTGACTTGTCGAAGCCTTGACAGCATGCATATGCTTCTTGTTGGTGGTACTAAAGCGGCGGCCTTTGGGCCTAAACGTGATTCCGGAGCGCATTAGGCAGGCGCGACAGGATGCCAAACTAAGCCTTGCCCAAGTCGCGAAGGGCGACATCTCTCGCACAGCCATTCACCTGGTTGAAACCGGCAAGAGCCGGCCCAGCCTGACCACCTTGAAGCTCATTGCCGAGAGGACCGGCAAGCCGCTCGACTACTTCCTTCAGGCCGGCCAATCCAATGTCATCAAGGCGGAAGCGGATCGACTGTCTCTCCCCGCCGTCCAGGAGTTAGAGCTCGCAATCTCGCAAGAAAGGTTCGACGACGCGAAGGCCATCGGTAAATCACTTCTGGCGACGGTAGGAGACTCCGGATTGCGGGGACGCATCTGCGTCTACTGCGCCCAAGCCTTCTTGCAGACAGCCTCTGTGGAAGACGCCCTACCACTACTTACCGAGGCCCGGGCAATATTCGAAGCGTCTGACGATAGGTGGATGCTCGCTGAGTGCCTGGACTGGCAATCCGCAGCGGACCACCTTCTCGAGAACCCTGTGGCGTTGGCCCATGCACGTCACGCCCTTGGCTTGGCTAAGTCGTTGGACCCCGTACCGAGTCGACTTCTGGTGCGCATTTATGGGCGCATTGGGTCGATTTGCGTGGCCCAACACAAGTGGCAGCAAGCCATCGAAGCATATGGACATGCGGTACAAGCTGGCGCGGGCCTGCTGGACATGAGTCGGCTGGCCAAGATGTACAACGATCTCAGCATCGCCTATCGGCGGAGTGGGCAGTTATCGGACGCGATGGAGGCCGCCAACAAGGCAGTGTCTATTCATGAGCTCTTGCACGATCGCCTCTCGATTGCTCGAGCGGAAACGAATCTAGCCCTCATTTTGATGAGAGGCCATGAACCCATGGACGCCGGCGCCCATCTCGATCGCGCGCTAAGTCTGTTCGTCGATGCGGACCAGAAGCGAGGCCGAGCACACATTCTTCTTGCCCAGGCTGAACTCCTGTCTGACCGCAGCGAATTCCCTCAAGCTAGAGCTAAAGCCGAGGAGGGGGCTCAACTAGCGATTGAACTTGGAGAAACGGCTTCGCTATCGGAGGCGAAACAGATCCTCGCGACGATTGCAGCTGCGGAGGGCGATGATCAAAGCGCCGATGGGTTGTTCGGCGAATCAATCCAGCTACTTGAGGACCTTAACCTTCCCGAACGGCTGACATCAGTCCACGCCATATATGCCAGAACTTTGGAAAGGAGAGGCAACGTCTCGGCCGCGCTTCAGCAGTGGCGCCTGGCTGTTGCAGCTACTCATCCGGAAGCTGCGCTCGACTCTAGTGACTCGCCTCCGCCAGTGAGGCAAATCGAGACGGCCTGAGACGCGCTCCCCCTGCCGCGCGTGGCTCCTAGCACGCGGCTTTCAGGGCGGCCTTCAGGTCCGAGACACCGAAGTAGACGTTGACTCGGCGCGAAGTCCCAGCGGATCCCGATGTACGCGTATCGGATATGGACGCCCGCCTTCCCCAGCTTCTGGGCAATCTTTCCCAGGCTGCCAGGCGAGTGGGTAAGTACGACTTCGAGGACTTTTATCGCGAGCAACTCACCCTTCCCAAGGCGGGGTTGTACACATCCGGGTCCATCACTTGACGCCTCATCTCTCAGGGCCCTGATGAACGCGTTCACAGCAATGGCGTGTTGGGAACCTTCAGGCCTACGCGCTATTCCTCACGATGTCGAAATCTCAGTTTGAGATCGAGCTCGCCCTCGATCTCGAAGTCGTCCCAGGGTAGGTCGAGGTTCAAGAAGTCCTCGAGTTCAAGCGATCGGCGATGCCCCCGCCGACGGCGGAACGTCGAGGGCGGCGCAACATAGAAAGTGATTCCTCCTATTACCTCCCCCTCGATGGATCCTGTAACTCGCAAAGCGTATGGAGCGTCAAAGCTAGTCACCTCTCCGCCTGCACCTTGATCGATCCGAACCTCCACCCAACGCCGCTCTAGCGGGCCCAGCTGAAAAGAGTGTTGGCCGCCAAGACTTGACTCCCAATGCCATCCTGAAGGCAGGGAACTCTCGAATCGAAGCTCAATCGGGCGCGGGAGGCGGTGAGGATTGGCGACGAAGAATCCCCTGACGGTCTTCGCCTTGGGCATTGTCGGGACGAGATTGCGCTGCGCAATGTTGTTGTCGAAAGGAACGAGATCGGCGTGGCTGACATGGTCCGTCACAAGCAGGTCTTGGGTTAGGGCATGATCGCTGCTTGACTCGGCAATCACGAGCACACACTCATGGCCAACCTCGGTCGGGGTCCACGGAAAGGGTCCGACGACGACACCAGATCCGGCCCCGGGAAGGATATTTGCAACTGGGATCGAAGCCGTATTCATCGGACTCCAATCGTCTGGCCATACCAATCCCATTCCGGGAACGCAATGAAAGGCCTTGACGTTCAGCGGTCCCGACCCGCCGGCATTGGTACCGCGGTTCTTCACGCGGCAGTACAGGTAGGCCAGACTTCCAACGGTCGGCTCGATGTGGTCTGCCAGCGTGCCAGCAGCTTGTGCAGCCGGGCTTGCGTATGGGGCGAGGGTAGTCCAGATGTCCTGGGTCTCCCAGAAGTTGTCAAGCCACAGAGTCTCTCCAAAGAGGTCATTGCCGCTGAGTGAGCCGTAGCCACCCTCTCGCCCGTCATTCACGTAGACGTCAACCGCCAGATCCGCGAAACCGGTGAGGTGACGGCGTCGGAAGGTGTCATAGATGACTTTCTTGTGCAGGCCGTTCGCCAGCGACCGCCAGCCGCCGAGGTTGGAATCCGCCGCCTCAACTTGCTGTGCCATTTGTGTGGCGGTGCATCCTACGGTGGGTACGAGGAAGTTGGCCTGAAGGTGTAGACGGATCGCGAGATCCCTCCCCTTCTGCTTGACCCCTGAGTAGCCCGAGTCGCCACCGAGCTTGCGATAGAGCTCAAACATCGTCGTGCACCAGAGTTGGCCGGCGCAGTGGTTTTCGCCCCCACAAGCAGCGTACTCGGGCCCGTCGAACAGCCAAGCCAGGTCATACCGCCGTCCAGGCCACGAACCTAGGCCCATTTCCGAGTCCCAGGACATCATGAAGCCACGCGTCTGAGCTGGGTTGACGTGCTTGTCGTCATAGAAGATCGCAGCCAAGAAATCTCCGAAGCCCTCACCCACACCGCTACTCGGATTGTCGAAACCAGGCCGAGCATTGTCCTGGATCGCGTGGCCATACTCGTGCAGCACAACCATCGCATCGGCAGCATCGGGCACGGGGTTAAAGGCTGGGACCGGCGTTATTCCGCCGCCATATGAGATGCCCACACCGGAAACGTAATGGGAGTTGTCCGCACCACTGTAGCCTTGCGGATCCACCGCGATTGAGTAATTAGCGACGTTCAGGAGCCCGAGATTGTTCTGCACGTACGTTTGAAACCGGTCGAGGTGGAAGTAGGCCATTGAATCCAGGAAGTTCACATCGTCTGAGCTGAAGACGAAGTTGCCGGCGGCACTCGGCGGATCGGCATGAACCGGGCTTTCCAGTTCGGCCATATGAACACCTGGACCTGCCAGGTGCAGATTGCCGCCACCATCGGGTGGATTCAAGTGGTCGACAAGCACTGCACTCCGCTGGCCGTTCCGAGTTGCGATCGGATCCGTATGACGCATAGCCGTGTTTCCACTGGTAACAATCGGGTTGGGGTCGAAAACATCAGCATTGCCCGTGCCGTACTGCGAAAGGTCGATGACCTGGATCAAGTCGCCCGTGCGGGCATCGAACAGCAGTCGAAGCAACTGCAAAGGGTTCCGAGTTCTAGCCCTCATGTCCCAGGCGAGGAAGTACTGTCCCTCCACCGCCTGCCGTTTGACCAACGACGAAGATAGATCGATCGGTCGCGGTGTCCGTCGGCTCTCGGGCTTTGGCGGGCGATTCTGCTGTAGTTGGAATCGATAGACGATGAGCTGCGGCTTGCTCAGCGAACGCTGACGGAAGCCGGCTAGAAACCGGGTTGCTAGTTGGGTTGCTTTCGATGCCAACACGCGCGGCTTCCGATCGAAGTTAGCCGGGATGTCGTAGTGGTAATTGTTGTAGATCGAATAGATCCGACCATCGGCGTACATGTCGATCACGATTTCGCTGCTGTCGACGGGGATCTTAAAAAAGAGCTGCGTGAACGTTACCGAGAAACTGTTGGGTCCTTTGATAACCGCAGGTGGTGTCATGTCCACCAGGGTTGGATCAAAGCGGAAGAGTTCCGCACTTGCCCTGAGCAATTCGGCCGCGTGGTCGCCAGGTTTGAAGGCAACTTTGGCCGCCGGCGAAGCCCCAGTATCGAACCAGGTTCTGATTGCGGAGTTGACCGGGTCATGGGTAACTCGGCTTTCCGGTCGCACGTTTAGCAATTCATCTACCCCTAACTTGCGTCCGCCTCCCAACTATGATTCATAGGCGCTCGGCGTGGATCTTCGCCGGCCGCTCCACACGCCACCTGACTCAGCGCTCTCGCTCCGCGCGTACAGGGACGCCTGAACGGGAAACACATACACCCCCCCAGCGTCGGCGTCAAGTGTTCAATTGACAGAACGAGAACCTCGGGCATATCTCCACGAACGACTCTGGCGGTCGAGGGTAGGCCGTTGGGTTGTGGTTATCAAGAAGGATCGTGTGAATCAGCAGCTAGGCTCGCGCTGTTCACGAGAACTGTCTCTTATCGTTAGCTACCGCTCGAGCAACGACTATCGTCCTCCTTCGACGCCCGATCTCCTTCTCGCTAACGACTGTGTAGTGCGATAGCTATTGCGAATAGGAAGAACAGGCCGAACAGCGCGCAACCGAAGAGCATCGTCCCGAACTTGAATCCGAGCCTCCTAAACGCGCGCTGAACTGGCGTTCGCGCGGGAACCCATTGCATTCCGTTCCACCACCAACCACCCGACCGCGCAACACTCACCGGGATCCACTGACTGCCCGTCCATTGGAAGCGACCATCCGGGCTGTATTGAGCGCTGACCGCGGAGCTGATGGCTGGAACCACCGGGCGCCATGTCGTCCCATCCCACCACGATCGATGGTCGGGCGAGAGTTCGCGCCAACTCTGCCCGTCCCAGAAATGCCGTCCGTCCGGCGAGACTTGCGGTGAAGAGCTCAAGTGCTATCGGTTCTCCGTTCTTGTGTGCGCAAGGTAGCAGCAGGCTTCGGCGATCGTATGGCAGCCTACGCCGCGAGTGCCTCGATCACATCATCATCCTCGGCGAACGGCATCTGAGCACCGTGCTAGCCGAGTTCGTCGCCTATTACAACCACGATCGACCGCATCGGACCTTGGGGCTAGAAACTCCGGTCAGCAGTGTCCGCTCGTTCAGCGGCGAAGTTCGCTCTCGCCCGATCCTCGGCGGTCTACATCACGCTTACGAACGTGCCGCCTGATGGGGATGTGGACTTTTGCCACCCCACGGGCCTCTGCCTACTGGCGTTCGCCGACCCGGACCGAAATCTCGAACTGATCGACTGCAGGGCCGGGATCCTCCCACCTACGCCTGAGTGCGAGCGCGATATGACCGATGCCATGACCGATTGCTTTGAAGGTGAACGTCCTTTGGCCCGCCGCACCGATCGCCGCGTTCGCGGGCAGCTCGAATTCCGACGCCTCGGCGGCCAAGACCTCTTTGTCGAGGTGGTCGAGCGCCCAACGGTATCCAGAGGTCGGTGTCTCATCGAGGCGAACCAGGATCGTTTCGCCCAACTCGGCGTCAATCGATGCTCCGCGATTACGACCGTCGACGACCTTTGTGATGATTACCCCCAGAAGTAGCCTAGCGGGCTCGCGGCCGCGGGGCGGGGACGGCGGCTCTGAAGATTCCCGGCAGACATCCAGGTCGAGGAGGACCCTCCACGATCCCGTCGACTGCATGCACCATGCCCTCGATTCCGCATTCGCCGTAGGCGATTCGGAAGAAACCTGAGTCACCCCAGCCTGTACCCCAGCTGTTCTTGCAGATCCAACAGCTCTGTGTGTCGTCGTAGCCGACGAAACAGACACAATGACCGCCGGCGAGGTTTCCGGTGACATGGTGATAGACCCCGCTTGTATAGCTGAAGAAGTCGTCGTAGACCGTCAGACATGCCGACATCGGACCTCGGCTTGAGAGCCACGTCTTCATATCCGCGACCGTCGAGACACCATGGAAGCTCGTGATCTTGGTTACGCACTGGGCCCAATCGGCGCATTGCGAACAGGCCTGGTCTCCTGCGGTATACGGAAAGCAACTCTCGTCGGGCACGCCGAGATTCTGATAGCCGGTCAACGCATCTTGCGGCCACCATCCCGTTGAGCAGTTGCGACCCTGGGAGGCGCCGATGCAGTAGAACAGTGATGCCTCCGACAGATCGACGGCAAGGGTCGAATCGACGCGCTGGACGCGAAGGGTGCCCTCCACTGCGGCCGTCGTGCCGAAGGCAACGCAGGAGCCGCATGCCCCTTGATCCCTGACCGGCGTGATGAAGTTCTGCCCCGAACGGTTTCGCCAATCAAAGGATGCTGGATATGCTGCCGCCTGGAGTCCCACTCGATGGCCGACCGAGACTCCCTTGGCGGTCTCCTCGAGGATTTGGAGAGTCAGGTCGCCAGGCGGAGTGAAACCCAAGTACAACCGTCGCTGTTGAGACGGCAGTTCCGTCAAGAAGTTCGCACCGGCTTGCCATGTGGCCCTGGCTTCGCTGAGCGCGGCCTGCACCGCCGGGACAGCGATTCTGTCGCCCGGTTCGTTTGCGGACATTTTCTCCTCCTTCTGCTCGCTCGAGTTGGTGGCCAGCGGCGCCCCTCCGTTAATTGAGGCTTCAAAAGATCCCAGCCCATTTGAGTCGCGGGTCGCAATCAGCCCGCATCAAGGGCCCGGTCCCTCCTTCGCTCGCTGCCATTGAGTGCGCCAGCCGACTGCGAATTGCGTAAGCGTCAGGAGGGTTCGGACGGACGACGAACTCGGTCGTCGCAAACATTAGTCGCCGGTCCGAGTTTCGTCAAGTGGCGCATCAAGTTACTTGACAGTACCGACAGGTCGCCTCAAAGTCTTGTCAAGAGCGGTGGAATTAGAGAGTTGGAGGGCATTCAGACGATGGCTTACACAATTGCTCGGTACGGTTGGATTCGCGACCTACCAGACCAGCGCGACCATCTTTACGCTGCACCACCTCCTGCTCTGACTAGCCTTCCCGCAAAGACTGACCTCCGGCCAAACTGCCCGCCGGTGTACGACCAAGGGCAAATCGGAAGCTGCACCGCGAACGCAATCGCTGCCGGCCACGAGTTCGTCCAGATGAAGAGCAAATTGCCGCCCCCCGCGCCGTTCACGCCATCGCGCCTGTTCATCTACTACAACGAGCGCGCCATCGAGGGAACTGTCGCTTCGGACAGTGGCGCCCAAATCCGCGACGGCATCAAGAGCATCGCGCACCAAGGTGTTTGCCGCGAGGATCCAACCTGGCCTTACGACGGCGATCCGTTCCCTCCGAATAACAAATTGACGGTCAAGCCGCTCCAGGCGGCCTATACCGAAGCCGTGAAATACGTCGCTGTCCAATACCAACGAGTGCCCCAGGTGATCGCTCAAATGAAGGGATGCCTCGCCTCGGGGTTCCCGTTCGTATTTGGATTCACGGTTTACGAAAGTTTCGAGAGTCAGCAGGTGGCGCAGACCGGGATCGTGCCGATGCCTCAATCAACGGAACAGACCCTCGGCGGCCACGCAGTCCTCGCGGTGGGATATGACGACGGCCAGCAGCGCTTCATCGTGCGAAATTCGTGGGGCACGGGCTGGGGCATGCAGGGGTATTGCGAGATGCCTTACCTCTACCTCACCGATGCTTCGCTCGCCAGCGACTTGTGGACCGTTCGCCTTGTGTGAATGACCTCCTTGAAAGCCTCGTCCCGCTCAGGGCTTAGGGCAGCCTCGCAACGGGCATTGGCGTCAAGACTCGCGCTTCGAGGAACACCGTCAAGCCAACCCCGCAGTTAACAGGGGTATGTGCACCAGGTGCGAGGGCTATTCTTCGCAGGTTTGGCCTTGGAGCGGGATACCGGGGTTGTCATTTCTCGTACCAACGACGGTGTCGAGTTCGTTTTATCGGCTTCCGCACGAGGGTACGGGCTACGCCTGGACCTCAAGCAGGCGTGTCCAGCTTATGCACCATGAGCGACCCAGGAGCTGGCGCGGTGTAATAACTTGCATCGGCGTAGAAGGTGCTGAAGTCTGAATAGACTGGCGGGCAACGTGGCGAGAGTGACCGGATCGCATGACCAACACGTAATGCCGTTTCTGTTATCCGCTCGCCGACCTTCTTGCGGGCGCCAACGCACTTAACAGCTGCTTGACGCGACTCGGGATTCGCGGATAATCCACGGTGGGGTGTCGAGGTCGATGTTCGGGGCGTGGTCACCTGAGTTAGCCCCTGGGAGCGCCTTGGGGGAAGGATCACTCGGTGCCCGGCGCAGCAAGGAGCGGTCGACATGGGCCTGACACCCGCTGCTGATTCTGAAGAAGAGCGCCCATTGCTGAAGTCTCCTCCGCAGCAGGGCCCACGTTGGCCAACTTTGCCCTGGCACGCCTGGGTGGGCACCGCTTGGATGGGACCGGTCGGTGGCGTCGTCACGGTGGTCGTCGTCAGGGCGTTCAACGATGACGCCGTGAAACTGACGATTGAAGGGGTGGACGTAGATGTCGCCGCGATAGCGACGATTGCGGCGGTGGTCGTATGGCTGATCCTCTGGTTCGTCTCAGGTCTGTTTTATGCGCCTTTCACCTCGCCTGCGAAGGCCAATACCCGAAATTACGGGGAACTGCGTAACAAGCTCGCGACGCTGGATGCCCGCCGGCGCGCGCTTTGTGATCCTTCGCCTGCCGGGCCCGCGCCCAGCGCGACCTCGGAGAGCGCTTGCAGGGAAGCTAAGGGTTATCTCGACTGGGTGAGAGGGCAGAGCCATGGCACGGGAGATTTGCGGTGGGTGAATGGCGCCGGCTACATCGATCTGTGGCAGAGATTGCATCGGGCCGAGGAGGCTCTGCTCATGGCGACTCCTGAGGAGCAGCTTCTGGATGAAGAACTCTATGACGAGCTGCGACTTAAGGACTCTGCGATTCCCAACCGCGATGACCTGATGGGCATCTTGAGGGCGGTGAAGCGGTACCTATGCGGTGGTCAACCCGACCCCACGGCAGACCTGTGCATCAATTCTCCCGAGAAAGCCGCATCTGCCTTGAAAAATGTCCGCTTCAGCATCAACGACTTCCGCGACTCGAGCTGGAGCGGTCTGCTCCAGCTGCGGAACCAGACAATGACGACACTCTTGCTGACCAACATCACCTTGTTCGCGTTTGCCGACGGAGCCGTTATCAGCGGAGCTTCGCGCGCGGCAATGCTGTCGGCGACCGTCTTCCTTCTTGTCGGCTCTGCGGTTGGATTCTTCAATCGGCTCAACTCGCAGTTTCAGGCGCAGGCTGCCGTCGAGGACTACGGCTTGACCGGCGCACGGATCCTCGCCATCCCCGCTTATTCAGGAATGGCTGCGGTCGCCGGCGTTGTGATCACTTCGGTTGCGGGAGTTGCCACCGGAGCCACGCCTCCGAGCCTGAGTACCTTGTTCGTCCTCCCACCATCCACAGGACTGCTGGTGGTGGCCGCGGCGTTCGGGGCTGCCCCCGATCTGATATTCAGCCGCCTGGGGGACGCGTCTGAGAAGTTGAAGAATGGAATTGCGAGCACGGAGGCAGGCGCCCGTCAACCATCGAAGTGATGGGGGTGGAGTTCAGAAAGTACGTCAGCTGCAATTGGCGTTGCGGAGTAGTCGCTCAATAGCCATCCCAGCCTTGCACCTCTTCTAATAGTGACGCCTTCGCGCCGTGTGGTCAGAGCGGCTTGAGGCACTACCCTTCAAGATCGACTCCGCCGGACCGGCCTTAGGGGCGTGTGATGTCCAGCCAGGAAACCGGCACTGCACGGAGAAGAAGGGGGGCTGGCCATCGCGACGTGCACCACGATCGTGGTTACCAACACGAGGCCATGTACAGCCCGGCTCCGCTGACCGGCGCATGCAAAGAACTCGTTCTGTGGCAGACCATGTGGAAGGAATTGACACCGGCTGAATAGCACTCGCTTACGTCAACGCCGGATTGGCCCTGACTCTGGAACAACCGCCTTTTGGGGGCGAACCTCTACTGCCAAGGCTGCCATAGGAACTCCAACCACCATGAGCATGACGCCGAGCGCGATGAGCCCTGCGACGTGGGTATAGACAATGGAGAGGTCGGCAGGCCCGGTCATTACGTTCAGCGCAATCGCAGAAACCACACCGATTGCGATCGACAAATGGATTTGCAGGTAGCGGAGGTAACCCCGGGGCGCGGATGATTCGGCCCACTGAGCGACGAGCAGAACGAAACTCGGGAACGCCATTAGCAACATCGAAGCGATCCACACGACTGGCTGCCACACAACGGGCAAATACGGACTAGTCAAATCGAGTTGGGTTGCCTGGACGAGAGGGCTAACTACGATGCCGGTAAAAAACACAATCGAGATGACGATCGTCGCGTATGCAACCAGCTCAGATGCTCCAGTCGCTCCTGGCTGTTCGCGCAATCCTAAGACGAGACTCACCGCCAGCTGCACCACTCCGATTGCAAGCACTGCGGTCGGACAAATAGCCTGCACGAACTGGTTCGCTTGCGGTTGGGGCCCGTCTCCATGAAGTACCGCGAAGAGAAACGCAGCAACGACAAATGAGAAGAACGCGCCGACCATCAGCGGCAGTTGATCTGCCCTTGAGGGTTCCGGGTCAACTCGGATTGGCCTGGGTTTGGCGTAGTCAACCATTGCTAGGAAAACGAAGCCGGCCAGCACTCCGGCGAACACGGAGAAGTCTTGCGTCGTGTTCAAAACGGTCCAAGCGAGGCTGGCGGGAAACGTCACGACCTAAGCAATCTACCTTTGGATGAACGCTTTGTCACGTGGGAGGAGCGGCGGCTAGATAGAACGACCTTCTCGAAATCTGAAGGCCTGGCACGTGCGAGGTTGGGCTGAGGAACGCTGAGCGCCTTATTCGCCCCGTGCGCCTAGCTCCTGGTCGAAACGAATGGTGCGCCGTTGTCGCGAGTAACAGTTGCTGTCGATAGTTGCCTCTTATCGCAAGCATCCTGGCGACACTGGCTTCCAACCGAAGCCAACGCTTCAGATCGATGAGTCCGATGGGAGCCAACTTAGGTGCTGTGGGAGGGCAAAACTCAATCCGACGAGATCGGCGACCCTGTGACGATGCTCGAACTAATCCGCCTCCTCCGCACGCTGGCCGGTGTAGGCGGGCAAAAGTCCGCCCAGGCTCTGCAGATTGACTTTTGCCCCCCCACACCCGCTCCCCCAACCAAGACTTTCGTCGAGTGGCCACAACATATGGGCCCATGTCACCCGGCAGTCCCGAATATCGGGGATGAACATGGGCGATGGCCGGCCCAGGGAACGGGATTTGAACTGTGCCTTGTGACGTTGCGCGATTCCATGTGGCCGCAATGATCCTTTTTTGGAGGGATCATTTCGGATCATTCAAGCTTCCTTCTTGACTGATCCGGATTCAGCCGGGCAACCGGCACATATCTACCGAGTCCGACCCCTTGATGAGACGCGGGAGTTGATCAACGTCAAACTGATAAGAACTGCAATTCCAGACACCACAGCGAGATCGCCGAGACTATACGAGGGGAACCCTTGATGCAAGTTGATCGCGGCG
>Ga0066793_10000067_pt1 | contig 31498 bp, 26 predicted proteins | sample PersoiDNA2013189_FD_83876 | JGI IMG/M metagenome (GOLD analysis project Ga0066793, IMG submission 83876) | Permafrost soil microbial communities from the Arctic, to analyse light accelerated degradation of dissolved organic matter (DOM) -... | ecosystem: Environmental > Terrestrial > Soil >... | reverse complement strand
TTCAAAGGGTAATAGCCAGAAACGATATAAGTCACGTAACTCTCAAGCTTGTGTGAAAAAGACCCGAATTCGAGGTGTTTGCGGGTGCTTCGCACCCGCAAACACCTCGAATTCGGGAACTCTTTTTACAAGGACTCAAGCATTAATAGTGGAGGAAAAATGATGATGGATGAGTATAAGATCCTGGTCGAACGTCTAACCCAACAGGGAATCGATGTCGAAGCGGTAAAAATCGCCCTCAAACAGCAGATTATTGAGACTCCCAGTTGGGGCTATGCCAACAGCGGTACACGTTTTAAGACCTTCGGTTGGCCCGGCGCGGCCCGAACCACCCAGGAAAAGCTGGATGACGCCGCCATGGTCCACAAGCTGACCGGTATTTCCCCTTCAGTAGCCATCCATATCCCCTGGGATACCCCGACGGACGGAGATTTTCCAGGTATGCGCCAGTATGCCGAATCCAAAGGGTTAACCATCGGCGCGGTTAACCCAAACCTGTTCCAGGATGATGAATATCGCTTGGGCTCGTTGGCTAACCCGGACGCCACGGTCCGCTCAATCGCCCAGGAAATCTCAATGGAATGCTGCGACATCATGCAAAAGGTAGGCAGCCATGTGCTCAGCATGTGGTTGGCTGACGGCACAAATTACGCCGGGCAGGATAACCTGCGCGCGCGCAAACACCGACTGTTGGATGGTTTAAAGCTGATTTACGCCTATCTTCCCCACGACAGCCGGATGCTGGTGGAATACAAACTTTTTGAACCCGCGTTTTACACCACCGACTTACCCGATTGGGGCACATCACTCACCATGTGCCAGCATCTCGGCCCGCAAGCACAGGTCCTTGTTGACCTGGGTCACCATGCTCCTGGTACCAACATCGAGCAAATCGTGGCTTTTCTGTTGGACGAGGGCCGCCTGGGCGGTTTCCATTTCAACAACCGCAAATACGCTGACGATGACCTGATTGTGGGCAGCGTCAATCCTTTCGAGCTGTTCTTGATCTACAATGAGCTGGTCGATGCCGCCCAGAGCGATGACGAGCCCGCTCACACCACGCTTCAAAACGTGGCCTTTATGATCGATCAATCCCATGCCGTCGAAGGCAAGATTACCCCAATGATTTACTCAGTGATGAACTGCCAGGAAGCCTTTGCCAGGGCCTTGCTGGTGCAACGCAAGAAGCTGGCCCAGGCTCAAATGACCGGCGCAGTCATAGACGCACACATCTTGCTCAGCGATGCTTACCGCACGGATGTGCGCCCGCTGCTGGCCAAAGTACGTGAAGAGATGGGTGTTCCCACAGAGCCATTGGCAGCTTACCGCGCCAGCGGTTACGAAGAGAAAATTCATAAAACGCGCGGTGTAGCGGCCAACCTGGGCGGTTACCAGTAACCCACTTTTTTAATTTCTCTTAAGCGCCATTGCTTCGACAAAGGTATCTGAGAACACCGGGTGTGTGGTCAGCTCGATGTATTCCATTCGCTTGAGGATTTCATCTGCCATGGCACGCCTGGTCCGCGATACCAGCATCTGGCACGCGCCGATGCCGGCTGCATTGCCCACCTGGTGAAAACGTTCGTGAGGCAGGTCAGGGAACATGCCAATGCGCACGGCGCTGGGCAGGTAGAGGTATGTGCCAAACGCTCCGGCCACTATAAAATGCTCGATATCCTGCGCTTTAAGACCGGCCTCAATCAGCAAAATCTCGATCCCAGCGCGGATAGCCGCCTTGGCCAACTGGATCTCATTGATATCCTTGCGTGTGACCAGGATATCGCTGTGGTGGCCAGATTTTAGCGCTGGCACCAGCAGGAATGCGCCGCCGCGCTCGGTTGGTACAACCCCCTCAGCATTTTTACGGAACACCCCTCGGACGTCGATGACTCCGTTGGCTAACAATTCTGCCACCACATCCAGGATCCCGGATCCGCACAACCCAACCGGTGGTTGGCCATCAATCGTCGAAAGGAGCAGGCTGCCCTGAATGGTTTGGACGCGCTCGATGGCTCCCGCCGCCGCGCGCATCCCGGCCTGGATGTGAGCGCCCTCAAATGCCGGGCCTGAAGCACAGGAGCAGCACAGCAAGCGCTTGCCGGTGGATAAACATATTTCCGTGTTGGTGCCAATATCCAGCGCCAGGGTCACGCCGGGCATTTCCCAGGCATGCGTGGCCAGAAGCATGGATACGTGATCCGCGCCGACATAACCGGCAATGTTGGGTGGCAGGTAAACGTTTGCTCCAGGCGCCAGCGCCAGCCCAACCTGACTGGCAGGCAAGACCACCGCTTCGGTCAAGGCCGGAACATAGGGCGCCTGGCCCAACTGACGCACGGACAACCCAGCAAATAGATGGTGCATGGCTGTATTCCCGACGATCACCGCATCCACCACCTGCCCCTGGGTCACCCGGGCCACCGCGCATAAATCTGCCAGCAGTCCGTTTAATGTTTCAACCAGGCGAGTTTGCAAGGTACGCCGGTGGCTTTCACCCTGGTTAGCGTAGGCGATGCGCGCCACGACATCTTCGCCATAACTAATCTGGGGGTTCATTGCGCCTCGTCTGCAGGCAATCGTCCCATCTTCGAGGTTGACCAGGTAAGCCGCCAGTTTGGTGGTACCCACATCCACGGCAAAACCGTATAACGGCAGAGAAGAAGGCAGCACACTTACCACCTGCCCATCGCGACCCATCGCCAGGCGGCCCTGCCAGCTCTGAATGCGCATCAGCTCGGAGAATTGGACGAGTACCGGCAACCCGATTGACAGGGTGAAATGATCCAATAGCGCCAGCCCTTCGCGCAGGCGGCTTAAGTCATCCCGCAGATCGGCCAGGGATGGTGGTGGCAGCGCGACCTCGACCGGGATAACCTGGGGGTCAAGCTCAACTGCTTCTTCCTGGCCCTCGACCTGTAAGCGTTGTGAAGCCGTCAGGGACTCGGGGGGAATCTCGATTTTTACGTCACTCAGGGGAGAAGCCTGGCAGGCCAGGCGAAAGTCATTTTCAAGATCAGCCGGTTCTAAACTGGCTTCCTCAACCAGGGTTAAGGGGGTCAGCTTCCCGCTGACCAGGCGTACGCGGCACTCCTGGCATAGACCCTCCCCGCCGCAAATGGCAATTAACGCAATCCCGGCTGCTTGAGCAGCCGAGAGAAGCGACTCGCCGACTGGCACAGAGACCCGTCTGCCGACCGGCTGTAAATCCACATTAAATTTTTCCATGCGTTTGAACCGCTAAAATCCGCTTATTCCACCAATGATTTGGCCAGAGCCACCGCCCGGCTGGCATCCGCAGCGTAACCATCCGCTCCGATCTGGCGCGCATAGTTTTCGGTCACCGGCGCTCCACCGATCATAACTTTGACTTTTTCGCGCAGTCCAGCCGTCTTGAGCGCATCAATGGTCGTCTGCATATTGGGCATGGTGGTGGTCAACAAAGCCGACATGACGATCAGGTTGGCGCCTCGGTTCTGGACGGCATCCACAAATTTCTCGGGGGTGACATCCGTGCCCAGATCAACGATTTCAAACCCGGCCCCTTCCAGCATCATACACACCAGGTTCTTGCCAATGTCGTGCAGGTCACCGCGCACGGTTCCGGCAGCCACACGCCCGGGCGATTTAATATCTGCCTCCTTTAAATAAGGCTTCAAGATTGCCAGGCCTTCTTTCATTGCGCGGGCCGCGATGAGCATCTCGGGCACATAATATTCCCCTGCTTCAAAACGTTGTCCCACCTCGCTCATAGCAGCAATCATGCTATCCGTAAGGATAACAGCGGGTGTGATTTTGGCAGATAATGCATCATGGACATTGCGTTTAACTTGTTCGCGATCGCCATCCAAAATGCCGTTAAAGATATTCTCTAAGACTTCTTCCATGTGGGGTATTCCTTTCCTAAAAGGAGTTATTTATATACTCGTTGTATTTTATCACGGCAATTCCCAAAGACCCAAAATCAGACCAACCACCACACTTCGTCAAGGGGTATTGGTTTTAACTTTTGTCCAGATAGCGTCCAAGGTCATGAGTCCGGTGAAACTGCGTTCATTCCAACCTTCGACCGTCAAATAAATATTATCTTCCATCAATCCATGGTTCGGCAGGTATTGCACCGCCGCCCAGAAATTCCACAAGGGCATGTCGTAATCATAAGCCACTTTTGCCACATCGGCGTTTAAGCTGTTGTCACCTTCAATGTTATCCGCCTTGGTGCTTAAAATGGGGATGACCCCATTCTGGATTGAATAATCCACGATCTTGCGTAAATACTCGTCAAATGAACGGGTACAGCCGACACACCAGTTTGTCCCCATGCTGATAACGACCATAATAGGTTTATGGATGCGGAACTCACAGGCCAACGGAGTTTCATTGGCATTACAGGCCTTTGGATCGGCCATCAGAGGTGAAAAAATGGAAGCGATCCCAAATCCACGGCGGGCTGTCATATCAACCCGGCTGAACGCACCCGAAAACTGCTCGATTGTAGCCTGGAGATACTGGTGCTGGCGATCCAGGTAGTAACGGTCAGGCGTATCATAAATCCCCATGAAGACTTCGGGTTCACTCTGGCAGTCGCCAATGCGGGAAAATGAGTGGGGATCCAACCCCGTCGCGACCCCTTTTTTATAAACTTCCATCGCCCTCGCACTCAAGGTGGGCACGATGGGCCATTGTCGCCAGGTGTTGGGCAGGGGCCGAGTATCCGGGGTTGAAGTAGGTGTGATAGTGGGTGTGTAATAGACGGTCGGCGTCGCCGTAGCCACTACCTGGGTCGGGGTTGGCGCAGCTTTTGCGGCGGTAATAGATTTTTCAGTTGTAGGGGTCGCTTGAAGGATCGCCGTTGGCGTCTGCGGATTGGATTGGGGGGCCATGGTGGGGGTTAATGCGGCGGTTGGCGCCTGGCAGCTTACCAGAAGAAAGGCTATAGCCAGACAGCCCGGGATTGGTTTGAGGGTTCTCATAAAATAGTTCCTTCGTCATCACATGCGCTAAAAATAACGTATTGTTCAGCCATGTAAAGAAAGTTGCCCAGATAAAAACTGACCATGCCCTCTCATGTGATTGGCCTTTTTCGCTCAGAACTCCTGTAATAAAATGAGTGGATAAGGTAAAAATAGACCTCAATGCGATGCGGAAAGAGAACATGAATCCAACCCAACTTTGCGATCTACCTATCCAATCCTGTTATTCGGATGGGTGCGCCACGCCAGACGAAGTGGTCGAACAGGCAGCTCGCCTTGGTTTGAGAACCATCGCGATCACCGATCACGACGACACGCGGGGGTCGTGTGTTGCTGTGTCGATCGCCCGCCAAAATGGGATCGAACTCATTCCAACCATTGAGTTTACCACACGCTGGCAAGGCTGCCCAACCCTCCTTGATGAGAGCGATGTTGATCGCCTGGGTTTTTTTATGTCGATCGATCAGCCCGATTTTCAAGCCGTCGAATAAGCGGCCCTGGCCGATCTGCATAACCGAACCGAAGAATGCAACCGGCGCCTCACCAAGACCGGGTACGCGGTATCCCTGGCCGAAGTCTTCGGTGAAAACCTATATTATGCGGGCATTTTCAGCTCGACCGACTGCTCGTCCAGAAGGGGTATTACCCGAACCAGGATGAAGCCCATCATAACGTCATTAACCATTGGCGATCGATCTGGCCAGGGCAGCTTAAAATTGAAAAAGCTATCCAGGCCAGTCTACGGCGTGATGGTGGATGAGCTGCGCCGCCGGTTATGACAGCAACCGTATCTACTCGCCCCTCGGTGAAAGGCGCCGAATTCGAGGTGTTTGCGGGTGCGAACCACCCACAAACACCTCGAATTCGGGTATTATTCACTCAGGCCTGAGCAGTTAACAGCAATCACCTTTTAGGTTGTTGCAATTCGCCCTGAAAAGTTATAGAATCCTATTTAGAGGATAAAAGTTTACTTTCGGATAGAACTGATATGGATTTATCCTCAATATGGATGAACCGGATCAATGCTACTTATCGAGACCATTTTATTATTTTCGGGAACGACCAACCCAAGTCATCGTAGGAGGTATCAATGAGCATAACAACTGTTCGCCGGCTGTTGCAAATCAAAGGAGGGGATGTCTGGTCGATTACCCCACAGGCAACCGTGTTTGAGGCACTCAGATTGATGGCAGACAAGGATGTGGGCGCCTTGCTGGTTATGGTAGATGACAAGCTGGTCGGCATCATTTCTGAACGAGATTATGCCCGCAAAGTCATTCTGCAAGGGAAGGCGTCCAAAGATACCCTGGTGAAGGATATTATGACCAGTGTGCTTTTCACCATTCACCCAGACCAAACGATTGAAGAATGCATGGAATTAATGACCAACCGGCGTATTCGTCATGTACCCGTGGTGCTGGATGATCAAATTCTGGGGGTCATTTCAATCGGAGACGTTGTAAAAGATATCATCTACCAGCAGCGCCAGACCATTAAAAGCCTGGAAAAATATGTCACCGGTTGAGGATGGTCTTTTATCATTAATCGTTACTGCTCAGACACATGTGAATAAGCCCCGAATTTGAGCAGTTCCCATTAATCATTCGATCACAAGGGAATGAGTAAACCAGGCAGTGTTGATCACTCCCCGTTATGATTAATTCATATTAAAGGGTAAAGATGGATCAAAGCGCAGTGTTCTTCGAAGCCATTAATAAAGGCGACGCCCGCCAGGTAAAAATGCTTCTGGAGCAGGACTCCAACCTAGCTCGATCCAGGGCGCCAGGCGGGGAGTCAGCGGCTCTTTGGGCCGTTTATACCGGTCACGCCGATTTGGTCGAGAGTCTTATGGAGGCCGGCCTGGAACTCGATTTATTTGAGGCAGCCGCGGCTGGTAAAACAACTCGAGTCCTGTACATCCTGCAAAACACACCGGACCAGGTCAATGCATATGCACCCGATGGTTTTACCGCTTTGGGCTTAGCCGCTTTTTTTGGGCATGAAATGCTCGTGAAAACGCTGCTCACCCGCGGGGCGGAGGTTAACCAGCGTTCGCGAAATGGGTTGGGCGTGCAGCCCCTGCATTCTTCCGTTGCCAACCGCCAGCTGGCCATCAGCGAAGCGTTGTTAGCCGCCGGGGCGGAAGTAAATTCACCCCAACAAGAGGATATCACCCCCCTGCATGAAGCAGCCGGCAATGGCCAACTCGACATGATCCGCTTGCTGCTGCATTATAGGGCCGACCCGAAAGCTAAAACTCGGGATGGCAAGACCGCTCTGGATATGGCTGCTGATAAGGGACACCAGGCGGTTGTAAAATTCCTTCAAGCGCAGCCTTCATAACCCTCCTCCCGCTCCGCTGGATCGCGTAGTCTTCAAAAGCGGCTCAGTTCTTTCCACCAGTCCTTAGCAATCAGCATCCCCGCTTGCAGCACATAGCTGGCCATCCCATTCAACGGGATTTCTAATTCGCGCTTGTCATACACCGTCCTCAAGTTGGGGCGAGCAACCCTGTGTATTAATTCCTGGGCTCTTTTCCGGAGCACGGTCGTGTCTACCAGTCATAATTCCGTCAATCTCCCCCATCCATTGAACGGTCTGGAAAGTGCGCTTTTTGGTAGCATCCGCGGTTTGTGCATCGATGGCACCGTAATCCTCTTATTAAGGTAACTGCTCAGGCCCTTATGAAAAAGCCCCGAATTCGAGGTGTTTGTGGGTACTTCGTACCCACAAACACCTCGAATTCGGCACCCTTCTTTGTATGGCTGATTAGTTACTAATTAAGTTTTATAATTGAGCGTAAGTTGAGGCTCATTGGGAGTTTGTGCGTTAGAACCCAAAGCGCCTGAGTTGAAAATCCTTACCCTGAAAGGTATAAACTGTGAAACTTAAGGTGATTGGCTGTGAAGTTCTCGCGCGCATGCTGTATCAGACGGCAGCGCAATCCCCACATACGATCGATATCGAGCTCGTGCGTTACGGGCAGCACCAGCAGCCCACTAATTTACGCGCTATATTGCAGAAAGCCATCGATTCCAGCGCCGCCCAAGGATACCAGGCTGTCGCCCTGGCTTATGGGCTGTGTGGGAAATCAACGGACGGTTTAACCGCCAGAGAAATTCCTCTGGTGATACCCCGCGCTCACGACTGTATCACCCTTTTCCTGGGCAGCCGGGCGCGTTATAACCAGCAGTTTACCGAAACGCCCGGAACATACTGGTACGTCCAAGATTATCTGGAACGCGATGATGGCTCGGGAACCAGCATGGCTATTGGCGCCAATACCGCCGCGGACGCTGAAGCTTTACGCGCCAGCTACGTCGAGAAATATGGTGAGGACAATGCAGATTACTTAATGGAAGTGATGGGCGCCTGGCAAGCCCATTACAAACGGGCGGCCTTTATTGACCTTGGCCTGGCAGACGCGAGCAACATCGAAACCAAAGCACGCGCCGACGCAGCCCGGCGGGGATGGACCTTTGAAAAGCTGCCTGGAAACCTGGATTTAATCCGCCGGCTGCTCAATGGCGATTGGGATCAGGACTATCTGATTCTTCAACCCGGCCAATCGATAACCATGGCTTATGACGACACCATTCTGTCCTGCCAGATGCCAGGCAGTAAGGTATCCGGAATGCTATAATTTGAGTTCTAACCCAAGCCTGTAATCGAAAAGAGACCTATGACAAACACCATTGTTTTAATCGGCGCAGGTAGTACGAATTTTGGCCTTGGAACTTTAAATGGCATTTTTCACAACAAAGTTATGGAAGGCAGCCACATTGTTCTCCACGACATCAACCCCGCATCGCTGGAGAAAACCCATACCATCGCCCAACGCTATATCGACGCCAATCATCTCAACGTCACCCTCTCCGCGAACGTTGACCGCGAATCAGCGCTGCAAGGCGCCAATTTCTGCATTATTTCGATCGAAGTAGGTAACCGCTTCACCTTATGGGAAATCGACTGGCAGCTCCCACAGCAGTACGGGTTCCGCCAGGTCTACGGTGAGAATGGTGGTCCGGGCGGACTGTTCCACGCCCTGCGCATCGTCCCACCTATCCTGGATATTTGCGCCGATATCCAACGCATCTGTCCGGATGCCACGGTGCTTAACCTGAGCAATCCCATGAGCCGCATCTGCCTGACCATCAAACGTAAATTCCCCGATCTGAAACTGGTCGGTTTGTGCCATGAGATCGATTCGCTTGAAGCCATCTTGCCGGATCTATTGGAAACGCCGTATGTCAATCTGGAGGTGAAAGCCGCTGGTTTAAATCATTTCAGCGTGGTGCTCGAGGCACACTACAAAGATACAGGCCGCGACGCATATCCCGATATCCGCGCGAGGGCGCCTGCTTATTTCAAAGACAGTGGTGAACGTGGATTATTTATGGACATTCTGCGCCTGTACGGCCTATTCCCCATTACCACCGACAGCCATTTCGGCGAATACATCCATTGGGCGCACAATTCCGTCGATCACAAGGGTATCCTCGAGTTCTACAACATGTATAAAAAATGGTGTTTTATAAACTCCGAAGTCGATGAGAACAGCCTGCCGCCGGATACCATGCCCAGTGTGGTGGCGATTATGGCCACGATCCTGAGCGGGGTCACCCACGATGATCCCGCGGTCAATCTGCCCAACGCTGGCCTGATTACCAACTTGCCGGAGGACCTGGTGGTCGAAGTACCCGCGATCGTCGATCGGAACGGTGTGCATGGAGTCAAGATGGGCGCCGTGCCCAAAGGGTTTGCGGCATTGCTCAACCATGAAGCCATCGTCCAGGATCTTGTTTCAGAAGCCATCCTGACCCACAAGCGCCTCACGGCCCTGCAAGCCTTGATGGCCGATCCAGTGGTCACGAACCTGCACAGCGCCGAACAGATGCTCGACATGGCGATTGAACTGGAATACCCCTGGCTAAATTATTTGGATTAGACACCCGGTAACTTATCTCACCATTATTTGGCAACTTCTTATGGGCATTTGCGTATACTTCCATGAGGAGATAACCGATGCAAAACCATAAATTGTTTCGATGTGAAAATGATAAAATGATCGCCGGCGTCTGCGCCGGTCTGGCCGAATTTTTTGGCCTGGACGTGAGTCTGGTGCGCCTGGTGGCGGTGTTGTTGGCCCTCCTGGGTGGGCACGGATTGCTGGTATACGCGATTCTCTGGATCGTCGTTCCCAAGGCGCCAGGAGCTTATCCCGTCACCCAGAATATGAGCGGCCCTCAACCATAACTCCTATTTTGTAACTGCTGAGGCTGCTGTGAAAAAGCCCCAAATTTGAGATTTTTGCGGATACGATGGTCCCGCAAACACCTCAAATCCGGCGCCTTATGCTCTCCCAATTAAAGCGACAGGCCAAATCCTTAGACGATCCAGCCTGTCACTTTTTTTCGACCCGGTAGATCGGGTATAATGGCGGCAGGAGACAGCAAAAATGGCGCCGAATACAACCAGAGATAGGGTTGACCCATCCGTGATGAACACTACGCTCTTGCGCAGGCCTAGTTGGATCCGCGTGCGAGCACCCTCCGGTGAAAAGTACGAATGGCTGCAAGGCCTGATGCGCAAAAAGAGCCTCCACACCGTGTGTGAAGAAGCGGGCTGCCCTAATCTGGGTGAATGTTGGGGGAGTGGTACGGCTACCTTCCTCATTTTAGGCGATGTTTGCACGCGAAGCTGCGGCTTTTGCGATATCAAACACGGCCAACCCGGCTCAATTGATTGGGTGGAACCTGAACGCGTCGCCCAGGCGGTTAAAGCCATGGCGCTAAAACATGCCGTCATCACAAGCGTCAACCGCGACGAACGCCGGGACGGTGGCGCGCCGATTTTTGCTATGGTCATCCGGCGCATTCGCCAGCTCCAACCCGGTTGCTCCATCGAAGTGCTCATCCCAGATTTCAAAGGCAGCCTCGAAGCCCTGCGTATTGTGATGGATGCACGCCCGGAAATCCTCAACCATAACGTCGAAACTGTGCCTCGCTTATTTAAGCAGGTGCAGCCGCAAGACCATTACGACTGGTCACAGGCTATCCTCAGCCATGCCAAAGCGCTTGACCCAGATGTATTGACCAAATCGGGGATCATGCTGGGGTTGGGTGAAAGGCTGGATGAGGTGAAAGAAGTGATGCACGACCTGCGACGTTGGGACGTGGATATTCTTACAATTGGCCAATACCTACAACCAAGCCGCCAGCACCTGCCCATTGAACGTTATGCCACCCCGGAAGAATTTGCCGAATTAAAGACTTTCGGGCTAGGAATCGGCTTCAAATGGGTTGAAAGTGGGCCCCTGGTTCGTTCTTCATACCATGCAGCCGAACAGGTGCGAGCGTTGAGCGCGGTACACCGCCAGCTCTACCAGCCCATAGAAACCAGTTTGAGCAAAGAGTAACCTCTCGATGGTGCTTACCCTCGCAAGTACCTGGCACCCCCGTGGCGAAAATCAACGTCTAGTTCGCTTATGGCCAATCCTTAAAAAGGTATACGGGCCAATGATATTTTGCCTGCACCCCGGCAGTGACCCGGCTGAAATCGATCGCCTCGCACAGCAGCTTGGCCCCCAGGCCTGTTTTGTCATCGTCAAAGACTGGCCCACCGGCCGGTATGAGGCCATGAAAAGGGCAGTGCAAAGCGGCGATGCCCCGGTCCAATACGCGGATCTGGATCGCTTGCTGCGCTGGGTCGAGACTCGCCCCGATGAATGGCGACGTACGGCGGAGGCCATAGTCCAAAATGACTGTCTGGTAATCGGGCGCACACCCACGGCTTACGCTACCCATCCCGAGGCTCTCATCTGGACCGAACGGATATCCAACCTGGTCATATCCAGGCTGCTGGGCATCGATCTGGATCTATCTGCTGGTTCCAAGGGGTTCAGTCACGCAGCCGCCCAGTTTATTCTGGATAACAGCGCCCCCATCCGGGCGCTTGGTACTGATGCAGAATGGCCCATTTTATGTCATCGGGCCGGCTTCCAGGTGAAGGGCTGCCTGGTAGAGGGGTTGGACTGGGAATCGGCGGATCGCTATACCGATCAGGCCGCCGGTACAGATGCTCAATCCCAGGCGGCCAGGTTGTACGACCAGAATGCCGAACACTGGGCCTGGCGTGTCCAGGTGGCCGAAGAAATTATTCAGGCCGGTCTGGACGCGATGCGCCGGCCGCTTAAACCTACCGATTAAAAACTCACCATCGTTTTAAATTTTCATGCAAAGCGCAGCGAAGCATGCTAAAATCATCAGTATCTGTTCAACCATGCAATGAAAGTTGCCGAATTTAAGGTGTAGGCGCTTAATGGGTAAGCGCAAAACCCTCAAATTCAAGTCTTTTTTTACAGGGGTCTGAGTAGCTACAATCGGATTATTTCAACCTGGGAGAAAGTCATGGAACTCATTACGGTAAAAATCGAGAAGCCAGAAGCGATTAATTTTATTCTTGGCCAGTCCCATTTCATTAAAACAGTTGAAGATATCCACGAGGCACTGGTTACATGCGTGCCTGGCATAAAATTTGGCCTGGCATTTTGCGAGGCTTCAGGCATGTGCCTGGTGCGCTGGTCCGGGACCGATGCGGTTATGATCGCAATGGCAAAGAAAAATGCCATGGCAATCTCAGCCGGGCACTGTTTTATCATCTTCCTTGCAGACGGCTTCTATCCGATCAACGTACTCAATGCCATAAAAGCCATCCCCGAAGTATGCAACATCTTCTGCGCCACAGCCAATACGACCGAAGTGGTGGTCGCTGATACAGGAAACAGCCGGGGAATTTTAGGCATTATCGAGGGGCTCAAACCACAGGGTATCGAAGTCGATGAAGATATAAACTGGCGCAAGAGTTTTCTAAGGCAGATCGGCTACAAGCAATAAACTCACCCTTCCTGATCTCTGGTCAGTCCTAACAGGCGGAGAGCATCCTCATTATTACGCCAGTTCTTCTGGACTTTAACGCGAAGCTCCAGATAAACTTTTCGCCCGCTCATCTTCTCGATTTCTTGCCGGGCCGAGGCACCAATTGCCTTGAGCATTTCTCCCCCCTGCCCGATGACAATCCCTTTCTGTGAATCACGTTCAACAAACAACGTGGCAGCGATGAAAGCGCCCGTTTCTTTGCGCTCTTTATACTCATCGATGCGTACCGCAATACAATGCGGCACCTCGTCACGCAAGTGGATCAACGCCGCCTCGCGGAGAAAATCGGCGGCGATATCCCGCTCATAAAAATCGGTGACTTGATCCGCATCGTAAAAAGAGACCCCATCGGGCAGATAATGAATGATAGTCTCCAAAAGCAGATCCCGCTGGAACCCGGTTAATCCCGATAAGACTAGAGGTAAAGCCTGAGGCGCCAGCGCCAGATAAGCTGCCTGCCTGGCTGGCATATCCGCTGAAGCTACCAGATCAGCTTTATTTAAAGCCAGGATCACGGGTGGAATGCGTGAGCTTAAAGCCATGATCTGGTCAGCCAACAGATGATCTTCTGCTCCTGGATAGGAACTGACATCCACAAGGAAAACGATCACATCGGCATCCTGTAAAGCCGCGGCTGCTTCCGCCACCATAAATTCGCCCAATTTATGTTTGGGCTGGTGCATGCCCGGGGTATCAATAAAAATGAGCTGAGCATTTTCCTGTGTTAATATTCCCAACTGGCGCCGCCGGGTTGTCTGCGGACGGGGTGAGACTGCTGCCACCTTCTGGCCCAAGAAAGCATTCAACAGGGTGGATTTTCCGACATTAGGACGGCCAACCACCGCCACATAACCACTTTTAAATAAAGCCATGTTTGCCTTTCTGTTTCAATCCCATCTAACCTTACTTCTAATGCATGTTTACCTTGTGATGGCTATTTTACAACGATAACTGGTAAAACCAGGGAAAATCGAAGATATTGAGATCAAATATCCCCTAAAAAACGGGTAAATAATCATGTTTGTCAGGCAGACGTAGGGTAATCGTAGGTTAAACGTCAAGTTAGCCTGGAGAGCATCTGGTATATTAATAACAAAGGGCGACTTCTCTTCTTCTCCTCCTTAAGTAAAAGCCGGGGTCGGCGTCCCCGGCTTTTACTGATTCTTATAGGAAATTCCCGCTCACTTCCATTCGATTCTCCAATCTTGATTATTTTCAAACCCGTTTTAACAAGAACGGGTTTTTATTTTATAATTCACTTTATTTTATTTTGGAGGATATTAGATGACACCCGCCTACCAAACTTACTCAATTGATATCGCTGGAATCCACCGCGAGCTGCGCCTGTTCGAAATCAAACCAGGCTTGAGAATTGCCATTCTCAATATCCTGGGAGACACCGAATTGGTGCAATGCTGTGCGCATGCCCTGGCAGAAAAGCTCAATACCATTTACTACGATGTACTGGTAACGGCTGAGACAAAAAGTATTCCTCTGGCTTACGCGCTATCCTTGGAAACAAAAAAACCGTACGTCATTTTGCGTAAATCCTATAAACCTTACATGGGGGAAGCTCTTCAGGCAGAAACCCTATCGATTACCACCGGACAGCCGCAAACTCTGTACCTGGACGAAAAAGACCGTGAATTGGTCAAGGGCAAATCGGTGGTCATTATGGATGATGTAATCTCAACCGGTTCAACCCTCCAGGGTATGCGGCTGATTATGCAGCACGCCGGGGCAAAGGTCACTGCTGAAGCGGCCATCCTCACAGAAGGTGAGCGTGCAAAATGGTCCGATATTATATCTTTGGGGCATCTGCCGGTTTTCTCAGATTAGGGGTGGAACCTTTTAAAAACAAGTTAATAATTGTACCAATAGAACAAATATGTTATATAATTAGGGTTATGGTAACTAATAGGCCATGTGAAAAAGACCCGAATTTGAGGCATCATTCTTCGCGCGGCTGAGCAGTTACGGGTAATGAATGATTACACTTGCCGATGCGCATCGTGGGGGATGCATTTGAAAGTCCCTTTGGTTTAACCGTTTTTTTAAATGCCCCTTCATATGCGCTTCGAATTAAAGCTGTGAGCCTGGCTTACGGTATTTTATACCTGCCTGCCAACCATCACAGCCCAAACCTTTTATGCCTGGTTTGCTTTGGCCCAATCCTTATATATTGAGGAACAAAGTGCCAGGTTTTGGGTTATATCTAAATAGAAACTTCGTTTTGGTTAACGTGACGCTCCGTCACCCACGCCACCCACTCACGCCGGAGTGGTCGAAAAACCCAAAACGAGTCTTAGCTGTTTTGCGAGTTGGACAAAGGGAGAAGTGCTATGGGAATGGTCTATATCGTCGTCGCACTGGTTGTGGTTATATTTGGCTTGCTGAGCATCTTGGGATTTAAATCTTCTGAACGCTAATCCCAATTCATGTTGATCTTCGTTGGCCTTGAAAATGGCATCGAAGCCTGGTACCCTGTCAGGCTCGACATGGATCATCCCAAACAGGCGCTCAAGTCTGCCACATTCGCAAATCTCGAATCCGTTCGGGGTGAGCTACGCCGCCAACTGCCCTCGTTGGTTGGCGTTAAGCATGTATGCGGTAAAGATGGTGAATTTTAGAGCCCACGTAAACTCTTGCGCCGCGCCCTCTGGCACGAACGCGACCACACCCACCACATCTTAAAACTGCTTGGTCTGGTAGCAGAAAACTACCCGGCGTAACCACTTCAGATGCCGTGTATAAGCCCGGCTGCGTGATGAAACACTTTATACCCGCGATGGTCAATCATTAAACTGGTCAGTTTAATGGCGCCAAGCCCTTTATACGTTGCCCATAATCGACCTGTAATTTAATCACAATCGTTCTTCAGGATTTCCCGTGGAATGGAATTTACCATGGAAATTCCTAAAGAGGCACCACATTCCATTCGACCAACCCTTTAAATCTGTGCTATGATTCCATCAATAGGGAAAACAAGCCATGAGCCAATGGAAACGTGTATTTGTCTTTTTGCTATTAAATATCGTCGTCTCCGCGGGTACCACTTTGATCGTTCTCAACGCATGGGATCTCGCTCATCCCATACCAGCGAGTATAACCGTCCCCACATCTGCCGTGACCCCGCAAACCGCGCCGACCCAGGATAGCACGTCCTTAACCCCTTTGCCCACGGCTCAATCGGGCAGCGCCCCAATCTCAGCGGACCAGGCGATCGTCGTCGTAGATAGTGTTTTGGCGCCGGGTAATCTGGCAGATGAAACCGTATTAATCAAAAGCCACAGCGAAGGAAGCATTCTATTGACCAACTGGCGCCTGCAAGACGATCAAGGGGATGTATATACATTCCCTGAGCTGACATTGAACAAAAATGGGGCTGTCCAGGTACACACAAGCGCCGGAAATAACACGGTGATCGACCTTTATTGGGGACGTGAGGCTCCCGTATGGCAGAAAGGTCAAACGGCCTCATTGTTTGATGATCAAGGTAAACCCCGCGCCTCTTATAAGATACCATAATCATGTCACTAGCATTTTATCGTAAATGGCGCCCACAGCTTTGGGATGAAGTTGTCGGGCAGGAGCACATCATCCAGACCCTGATAAACGCCGTCGCCACCGATCGGGTCGCGCATGCTTATCTTTTCGCCGGTCCGCGCGGTACTGGGAAGACAACCACCGCGCGGCTATTAGCCAAAGCAGTCAACTGCGAGGCGACCAATCCAGCCAATCGGCCCTGCAACCAATGCAGCCATTGCCTGGCAGTTAATGAAGGGCGTTTCCTTGATCTGATCGAGATCGACGCAGCATCAAACACAAGCGTTGAGGACGTGCGCGATCTGCGCGACAAAATCAATTTTTCCCCATCTCAGGGGAGGTTTAAGGTTTACATCATCGATGAAGTTCATATGCTGTCGACAGCCGCTTTCAATGCCCTGTTGAAGACGCTGGAGGAACCACCGCCGCACGCCATCTTTATCCTGGCCACCACCGAAATCCATAAGATCCCGGCCACCGTGCTTTCGCGCTGCCAACGGCATGAATTCAGGCGCATCCCCGTTAATGAAATCACTTCACGGTTAAAAATCATATCTTCGCAGGAAAATCTGTCCATTGACGCCGATGCCCTCACCCTGATTGCGCGCCAGGCCACAGGCAGCCTGAGAGATGCCATTTCATTACTCGATCAACTCGCCTCTTCGGGAAAGCCAATCGACTTGAATCTGGCCCAGTCTATGCTGGGTGCAGCCACAAACCAGGTGGTGGTAGAGCTGGTTGACGCGATCCTGGACCGTCAACCGGCGGTTGGATTTAACCTGATCCACCATGCTCTCGATGCTGGCAGCGATCCACGCCAATTTGGCCGGCAAACCGTCGATTATATGCGCAACCTTTTGCTCATTAAAATGGGCAACCCCGATCAGATAGAAGCTACCCAGGAACAACGCGCTCAAATGGCCCGGCACGCCCAGATATTTGAGCTGCCCGTTTTACTGGAGACACTGCGCACTTTTAATAGCGCGACCTCAGACCAGCGCAGCAGTTGGCACCCTGGCCTGGCCCTGGAGTTGGCCTTCGCCGAAGTGATCACGCCGCATTCACCTGTTTTGGCGCCGGCTGCATCGCTCAATCCCCCATCTCAAAACCGGCCTCATTCCTCACCCACCCAGAACTTACCGGTAGCTTCGCCGGGCGAATTGTCACACAAAAAGCCTCTTTCGACCGAGAGCAAACATCCAGCACAAACCGTCCAACCATCCAGCCACACTCGAGATGAACCCGCGCCCATGGTTAAAGAGGGAGTGCCGACGCCCGCCAATGAACCTTCAGCATATAAGGTCGAGATCGCGCCTTCGCCCCCCCCACCCGCCGCGGGCATCAGCCTGCAGGCCATCGTTCAAAACTGGAAAAAGATACGCGATGTGGTGCGTAAACGCAAAAGCCAGGTAGACGGGCTGCTAAACTCTTGCCATCCCTTGGGATTTAAAGATGGGGGGTTATTATTGGGCTTTGCGACCGAAGTTTTGAAATCTAAAATGGAAATGGGTGATAATCTGGCATTGACTCGCCAGGCGATTAATCAGGTCCTGGGTGTGGACCTGCAAGTAAGATGTATTATAACAACCGGTAAGGCAGGCGGTCTGCCACCGGATATGGAAGTTGAAAATGATGGAATGGTCAGCACCGTCTTGCGTGATTTGGGCGGGGAGATCGTAGACATTCATTAAACGTACCCTAATGTTTGGAGGTTATCATGGCAAAAGGATTTAACCGCCCGGTAGGCGGCAATAAAGCTCCTGGAGGGGGAGGCATGATGCAGCAAATCCAGAAGATGCAGGAACAAATGGCGGAAACCCAGGCCAAACTGGCTGAAGAGACCGTCACGATCACGGTTGGCGGAGGCGCGATCAAAATCACCATGACGGGCGATCAAAATTGCAAGGCGATCACGATCGATCCGGATATGCTCAAAGATGCAGATGCGGAAATGCTCCAAGACATGCTGTTGAGCGGGATCAACCTGGCGCTCGAAAAATCGCGCGATCTGGCGGCCGAGCGCATGGGACCGCTGGCCGGTGGATTAAGTGGCATGGGCCTGGGATTATAACCATGCCGGGACTCCCCGAACCAGTTCAGATAGTAATTGACGCCTTTGAACGCCTGCCCGGGATCGGCCCTAAAACGGCCTCCCGGCTGGCCTTTTATTTATTAAATGCAACCGAAGATGCCTCCACCCGGCTGGCAGAAGCGCTTCAGGGTCTAAAACGCGATACGGGTTTCTGCCAGGTATGTTTCAATATCACCCTGGCAGAGCAGCCGTTGTGCGATATCTGCTCCAATCCGCAGCGTGACGAATATTCATTGTGCGTGGTTGAAGAACCTCTGGACGTCCTGGTGCTCGAACGAACCGGAGGTTTCCATGGAAGATATCACGTCTTGCATGGTGTGCTTTCACCCATCGAGGGGATTGGCCCTGACGATCTAAAAATACGCCCCCTGCTTGAACGGGTCAAATCGGGGATGATCGAGGAAATTATCCTGGCGACCAACCCGAGCATGGAAGGAGATGCCACGGCGCTTTATATTCGGCAGCAAATGCTGCCATTAGGTCTACGCATTACCCGCCTTGCGCGCGGGCTGCCGGTCGGCGGCGATCTGGAATACGCTGACCAGAACACCCTCCTGCGCGCTTTATCCGGCAGGCAGGAAATGAGTTGAACTGAACCAGCGCCACAATCTCCGTTTGTACGATCACATCAAATCGAAAAACCGGCCAGTTCGATAAGTGTAAAGAGCTGGATCACGTAATAAGGCAGCCAGATCACACCAAACAACTCAAGGTAAATATCTTTTTTTGATGGGGTAATCGGGATCTCGCTGACGTCATCCACCAAACCGGCCCAGCGATCACTGACATCCTTGACCGCTTGCTGGCGTGCGCGCTCCATTTCAGCCAGTTGGCCCTGCAGACCCGTAAAGGCCTGTTGATCGACTTCCATTCTGGCCTTGGCTCCATCGGTCAAACGATGCTTGGATAATGAGCTTGATACACTCGTTCTGCGCTTTGAAAACAGATTAACAATATTCTCCACATCCTTTCCTAATTCTTCCCGTTTGCGCCCATCCACCTGTTCCTGATCCTGGCGCAGTTGTTGATTAAGCCGTATTAACTTGTCGTTTAAGGCCGATTCTTTGCTGTCAAAAGATGCATTAACCTTCGCCAGCTCCCCATCCCGCCCGGCCCGAGCGGCCTCACTACAGCGGTCGCGGAATTCGCCCGTGGTGCTATCTGAAACGCCAAATATTTTCAAGGAGGTATTGACCTTTAAATGCAAGGTGCTGGTGCGATAACTCCAGTCCTGGTAGTCCTTTTGCAAGTTGGCTAAAACCTTTGCATCTGAAAACGGAGCATCCAGGCTGGCATAACGAGCCATCGAAAGCCCTTCAGCCTGTACCTTCTGGGCATCCAGCGGGCGGAACGGCGTGGTATCCCAGTGCACAATGCCACGGCGGTCGAGGGTGCGAACCAGTGCCGTACGTACCTGTTCTGAATCCAGGTTATACCGCCGGTCCAGATATCGCACCCTGGTCTGGGCAATCAGAGCCGGCCGGTAAAGATAAAGTGGGGCAGGCGCACCGGCTGGGAGCACCTGCTTCGCAGCCTGTAACGCCTGGGAAAAAGTGACGTCATAGGGCATGAAGTATTCATAAATCCCGGAGGGCACGGTTGGCCGGGTGGCAGAACTGATCGATGCCGGTTTGTCGGAGGCTGCGGTTGCCGCGGCAGGAACCGCAATCGCCACTGGCGCAACCTGTCCGGTGGTCGTTTGAAAAACTGATGGCGCCCCCTTAATCAGGGTGGATTGTTTTGCCAGATTATTTAATGCTGGGATCTGTGCTCGGGTCATTGGGCCGGCCAGATAATTCATCGTCCAACGGGATTGGAAAATCACCGGTTGATCCTGGTGGACATTATGCAGCAAAAATTGGCGCTTCTCCAAGCCCGAGATAAGCTGGCTGTACTGTCCCCGGTCAAGGTTGCTGCCCGCGCCAGACAGGCCGTCCAGCAAACGCTCTTTATCCTGCTCGGTCTGCAATTTACCGATCATCCAGGTGCCGGCATTGGCCAGGGCCTTATAATCCAAATCCACCGGGTTTTGACTGGCCAGCAGCAGCCCCACCCCATACGCGCGTGCCTGTTTTAACATGCGCAAGATCACAGGTTTAGAGGGTGGATTATTGACCGGCGGAAGGTAACCGGCGATCTCATCGAAGTAAACCAACGCTCGCAGCCCGCTTGTACCGCTCTGGGTACGCATCCAGGTTTCCACGCTGGAAAACAGCAGCGTGGTAAAAAACATACGCTCGGCATCGCTCAAATGGGACATGTAAAAAACGCTGTGGCGTGGTTTCTGGTCGGATCCATACAGCAGGCTGGCGATATCCAGTGGCTGGCCTTCAAGCCAGCTTTGAAAAGCCGGCGCAGCCAGAAAATTATTAAGCCGCATGGCCAGGTCAAAACGATCCTTTTCCGGGAAGAAAGTTTCAACCGGGAAAACCCCCAACTTCGGAAAGGGAGGGGTTTGGGTTTGCAAGATCAGCTCAGATAAATCCAGATCCTTCTTCTGGCTCCACGCAAATTCAAAGATATTCGACAACAAAATGTGCTCTCGCGAACGCACCGGATCAACAGCCTCAAAGCCCACCACGCTGAGCAGGGCGGTGACCGTGCTGGAGATTTTTTCTCGCAGCACCTCACGGTTGCCTTCCCACGGAATCGCTGGGCATGCCAGCGAAGCCAGAATGCTGACCATTTCGCCAGCATCGGAGCCAGGTGTGTAGATCGTATAATTCACGGCCTGCGCCAGTGCGGCCACGCGATCCGGAGTAATACCCCACTCAGCCAGGCCCTGCCGCCAACTGGCAGACGCATCTTGCGCCGCAGTCTGCACCGTCTTGCCCAGGCGGCGAGCAGTATCCGCGTCAACCCATGGCTGGAAATCTTCAGGCGCCAACCGTGGAAAATGGAGCAGTAAGTTGGTTAAATCGCCTTTTGGATCGATCAGGATCGCCGGAATACCTGCCAGAGCCGCTTCTTCAAGCATGGCAATGCACAAACCGGTTTTACCCGATCCAGTCATTCCCACTACCACACCGTGAGTGGTCAGATCGGCTGAATCATAGGTGAGCGAATGGTCAGTCAGTTTTCTCTGAACCGGGTCAAAAATCCGCCCAAGGTAAAATTGGTTGGTCTGGTTCTCCGTCATTATCAACTCCAGGGGTAAGCCCACCCATGTGCAAACGCATGCTTTTTTAATGAGTTAAGGGTTTCTGCATCCAGCAGTTTTCCATCTGAAGCAGCCACATCTTCTTTAACATGCGCGGTTGTACGCATTCCCGGGATGGTCGCGGTTACCGCGGGATGGCTGAGGATGAACTTCAAAGCCAGGATCGCCAGGTTCGGGCGGTCTTCGGCCAGGAAAACCTTGAGCGCTTCCACCCGCCGTCCAGCCTCTTCGAGGCGTTCAGGGGTCAGCCAGTCGGCCCGCCAATCGCCCGCCGCGAATCGGTGACCCGGCCTGATCGCGCCTGAAAGCAGGCCTTCTTCAAAAGGCACACGCGCCAGGATGCCCACCTGGTGTTCAAGCGCGGCCGGAAGAAGTTGTTCTTCAGGCCGCTGCTCAAAGATATTGTAGATGACTTGAACGCTGTCCACCAGATCAGCCTTCACCAGGTTGACTGCCCCATAAGGATCCCAATCGTTCGCAGACACACCGTAAGCGCGGATTTTCCCCTGCTTCTTCAAGGTCTCCAAAGCCTCATGCCATTCGGCTTGATGGGTATAATGATCTGACCAGGCATGCAACTGCTGGAGGTCCAGGCAGTCTGTCTGCAAGTTTTTCAAACTTTTCTCAGTACACTGGATAATCCAATCGACTGGAAAGATATCCTCAAGGCGATCGGTCGGTCTGGCCGGCCAATAGCCTGTTTTAGGAGGAATTTTGCTGGCAATGACGATAGCCTGCCGGTCATGTTTGAAAGCCCTGGCAATCAGCGCCTCACTGTGACCCTCTCCATAGGCCAGCGCAGTGTCGTAGAAATTGACCCCAAGCTCAAATGCCTTGCGCAGCGACTCTAGCGCGGTGTCGTCATCCTTCGGACCCCAACCGCCACCGATACCCCAGGCGCCATAACCAATTTCACTGATCTTTAAACCGGTTTTTCCAAGCTGCCGGTATTGCATGATTGCCTCCTGATCTAAATCGTCTCTTCTGTTAACTTCTCAGCTCCGAAATGAAAGTTGCCGGATTTGAGATGTTTGCGCGTACCAAGTAAGCGCAAACACCTAAATCCAAAGCTTTTTCACACGATCCTGAGCAGTTTAGCTTCAATTCATTATAGATCAAACGCCAAGGTCTTGATCTCGAATGGATGGAAAGTTAACGCGACACACCCATTCGAGATGGTTAGATCGGTCAGCGTATTTTCCAGCATGTCGGTCATGACACCACGCTTGACCGGAAGGTTGATCATCAGTTGGCAAGCCGTGGTCATGTGCATGGCTTCATATAAACGGACCACAAGCCTTGAGCTGCCATCTTCTGCCGGCTTCACTGTTTCGATGATCACGTTATCCGCATCTAGCGAGAAGAGAGAAACCTCCTGGCTGGCTGAGCCTTTCACCACCATGGCCGGCACGTTGAGGTCGTAGGCTTCCTTGACCACATCGCTCTCTGCCAGGCTCCCATTCCAGGGATAAAGCGCATATGTGAAAGTCTGGGTACCCTTATCCGCAGTCATATCGGGAGCCAAAGCTGATTTCAACAGAGTCAGGTTGATCGTGTTTCCCACCACATTCAACCCATACTTTGAGTCGTTCAATACGGCTACCCCCCGGTTGGCTTCCGCCAGAGCCGACCATTTATGATTGCTCACTTCGAAGCGATCTGCGTCGAAAAGTCGGGAAGCATGGTTAGGCCGGTGGATATGGCCAAACTGGATTTCGTGGATGGCTTCATCCGAATGGATCGTCACGGGGAAAGCCACCTTTAAAAGCTTGTGGCTTTCCTGCCATTCCACAGTCGTCTCAAAATCGATCCGGCGGCGGCCACGGCGCAGGCTGATGATCTGGGTAAGGTGAGATTGGGCAGATAAAGCCCGGGTCAGCTTTAACTGGGCCACCAGTGGGCCGGCGGTTTCAAGAGTCAGGCTGGCCTCATCCAGCAGGTCAACTGGCGACTGCTGATACTGAACATCAATATCCCAGGCATCAAACCAGGAAGGAACATCCTTATACATTTTAAAGCTGTTTAATGGGCCTGCCGCGGTCTCCCGGCCGGTCACCTTATCCACCAGGCTGGTGATTTCACCCAGATCATTGAAGTCCACATGGAGATAGTCATTTTCCAGAGAACGTGGGGTAGCTTTGAGAAGCGAATGACCAGGCTTTTCAACAACCTGGCTGATTTGTGGCAGGGGACTCCAACCACAGGCCGGTAAATCCACTTCCACCAGGGTTTTGCTGCCGATCTTTTGCAGCGGGCCGCCCGCAGTAGCGCCATCGGGCAGTACCACCAGCGCTGTGCGCGGCCAGGAGAGTGAATTGAAAGCGGTGGCGCCGGACACCGATCCGGTTGCGAATTGAGAGGCGGCCTGTTCGGCCAGGTGACGCGCCTCGGCAATCACAGCCGCATGGTCACGCTCGATCTCTTCATACACACGATGGATCGAAGAGCCCGGCAGGGCGTCGTGGAACTGGTGCAGTAAAACGGTCTTCCAGGCTTCATCCAGGGTCTGCGCGCTGAAAGCAAATCCCTTCAAGGCACGGGCAGCCACGCCCCACATTTCAGCTTCACGTAAAACGAACTCGCTGTTACGGTTGCCCTTCTTGGTTTTCGCCTGGGTGGTGTACGTGCCGCGATGGTTCTGAAAATACAATTCACCCACGTATCGGTTGGTTAATGGGCCTTTGGCCTGCATGTCCTGGAAGTATTCCACCGGGCCAGCCCAACGCACTTTGGGAACGCCTTCAAAATCACGCGCCCGGCGTAAAAATTCCAGGTGCTCCCGACTTGCGCCGCCGCCGCCATCACCCCACCCGATGGGATGTACCAGGGACGAAATGTCATTGCGCTGGTTACGCGTGTTCCAGGCTTCAAGCATATCCGCTGGTGAAGGGAAATGGCCATAACCGTTATACAGGTGAGCCAAAACTCCCGTACCATCGATACCTTCCCAGGTGAAGTTATTGTATGGGAAGGGATCCCCACCGTTATAAATCCAGAAGATCTTGGAAGTCATGAAACCCATAATGCCACAGCCGGCCATTATTTGGGGAAGCGCTCCCGAATAACCGAACACGTCCGGCAGCCACAGCACCCGGCTGTCCACCCCAAATTCATCCTGCATATAACGCTTACCATGGATGAACTGTCTGATCAGGCTTTCACCACTGGTGATATTGGTGTCGGCCTCGACCCACATGCCCCCTTCAATGATAATATTTCCAGATTTGACCGCTGCCTTGAAACGTTCGTACACATCCGGATAGCGATTTTTCAGCATGCGCATAATGTGCGGCTGGCTTTGCAAGTATTTATATTCTGGATATTCTTCCATCAAGGTCAACTGGGTGCCCACGGTGCGGCCCATTTTTCGCTCGGTTTCCGCCAACGGCCACAACCACTCCACATCCAGGTGCGCATGACCAAAAGTATAAAAGATAGGCGCCGTTGAGCCGTTGGTGCATTCTAGCAAGGGCTTCAGCCCCGCTCGACCGGCTTTCACCGTTTCAAGCATTTCGGCTTCTGGCAGCTCCATATCGATCACATAAGACGCATCCATCAAACCGCGGTCAATTTCCGCCACACGCAGCGAGTTTTGATCCATACTATTACGCGCTTCCAGCAAGGTTATAAAATCAATCGCTAATTGGAAGACTTCTTCGCGCCAGACGCCAAATGTGACGTTTTTGATCAACGCCTGGGTAGGGCCCGGTTCTGGAATGGTTTCTTGCCCAAAAATAACTGGACCACCCCCCGCTTCGCGCGGGCCGTGACCGGCATAACTCTCGAGCAATATGTCAAAGCGCTCGCCAGCCTTGCCATCGGGGGTTAATGTAATTTCCTTGTGACCGAAATCAATTGCCCCGATTTCTTTGCCATTGACCCACACCACACTCTCATCGCCCACATCCAGCACCGCGACGATTCTCCGGCCCTGGGCAACCTCAGGAAGGACCACACTGCCTTTGAACCAGCCATATTCCCATTTCGCTCCCCAAGCCGTTCCAACCGGCATGGGTTTAAAGTCCCTCGCCACAGCTTCCTTCGGCGGCAGTTGTTCCTTGGTAATAAAACCGTTTAAGACGATCCCGCCCAACGGGAAATATACGCTGTCCGTAATCGCCTTCTGCCAGCCTTCCAGGCGGCGTTTCCAGCCTTCAGTCAGTGCCATGAGCTTTTTCTCCTTGTTGATGGATATTTTCGCGACCGGTTGGGGATAACACATGGAAAAATAAAAGTTATTCTCAGCCAATCACCATTTTATCATCGACTTGGATGTACAATTAAGCTGGTTCTCCAGGAATACCCGTGGAATGGGCCGCATTTTAGGGATTCACCACGGCAATTCCCAATGACCCACTAAGCTGTGTTGATCATTTGGCAAAAACCGAACACTTCTCATTTGCCAATCTGAATTCGTTGGAAACACACACCCTTTATATATAGGAAGGAATTATTGACATGGCCAATACCACCATTTTTCTCACCCCATCTTCCTTTTCAGAAAAGGAGAAAATCCTGGTCCAGGCTGGATCTCTCTCTGCATCGACATTTATCTTTGAGCGCGGCGTCTGCGCAGTGCGTATTAAAAATGAGGCGAGTGAATTGGTTATGCTGCCTTTCCAGGGCCAACAAATCTGGACAGCCCGCTTCGCTGGCCGCGACCTGACCATGCGCTCAATGTTTTCCCAACCCAACCCAACCCGCACGTACCTTGAAACCTATGGTGGATTTTTGATCCACTGCGGCGCCACCGCCATGGGGGTGCCTACCCGCGAAGATACCCACCCTCTTCATGGAGAACTGCCCAATGCCCCATACCAAATAGCTTACCTGGTGGTCGGTTCCGATGAAGATGGTGACACTATCGGCCTGGGCGGCGCTTTCCAGCATACCGTCGCGTTCAATACGAATTACCTGGCCGAGCCAATGGTCAAGCTTTGCGCGGGGAAAACCCGTGCCCGGCTTTCAATGAACATCACCAACTTGAAAAAGACTGGGATGGACCTGATGTACCTGGCGCACATTAATTTCAAGCCAGTAAACGGCAGCCAACTGGTTTACAGTGCATGTGCCACACCTGAACACGTTCGGGTGCGCACCAGCATCCCATCTCACATTCATCCCAAACCGGGGTATGTCGAATTCATCGAAGACCTCAAGCGCCATCCTGAAAAGCACCATCTCCTGTCTCCTGACCTGGCTTTCGATCCTGAAATTGTGCTTTACATCGATTACCTGGCCGACTCTGAGGGATGGGCCCACAGCATGCAGGTGCTTCCGGATGGGAGCGCCGATTATATCCGCCATCGCCCTACCGAGCTGGTTAAGGGCGTTCGCTGGATCTGCCGCACTCCAGATCAGGATGCGCTTGGGTTGGTTCTGCCGGCCACGGCTGAACCCGAAGGATATTTAGCCGAAAAAGCCAAGGGTAACTTAAAAACCCTTGAAGGCGGCGCTGTTTTCCATTTCGATATCGAGTTTGGATCTTTGACACCCGCGGAGACCAGCGCGATGGTGATCAAGATCAAGAATTTGGTAAAATAAAAAATTAAACTCAAAACCTGAAGAACCTCACATCATCATGGGACCCTTCAGGTTTATCTGCCTCTACATTAACATTTTTACTTCGGATTGACCACCCGACCGATGAAGAGGATTGCCCCAGATTGTTTATCGCGGATCAAGAATAGGAAGGGATGGTCGATCACCACCTTGACGCTTTCTGCGGGCATGGCGGTTGTCCCAACCACCACCCCGGTGGCGGCAGCCGCTTCAGTGCCCTGTTCGTCAACAGAAATGAAAGCCTTGTGAAGGACATCCTGGATAAACAATTGGCCTTTTCCACTGTCGATTTTACTGAAATCTGCCACCCCAGGCGCGAAGGCATCCGTCATCCCTAACCCTTGCAGGCTTTTTACCAGGCTAAAGCTGTCATCAAATTTGAATTTCGGCAAGATCAGGTCTACCTCTACCGGTTTTATAGCCTGAATCAGAGCCGCGGTTTTACTGGCATCCATTGACCCCTCAAATTGTCGAAACGTATCCGTATCCGGCATGATGATAACCATTGAAAAATCCGGATTGGTGTATGGCAACTCGACCACCTGGACGCCGTTTTCTTTTAGATAGCCAGCCATCGATTGCTGGTGCATCATGGGCGCCTGAACAGCGCTGTCATTCGAAATGAAGAAAGGACCATCCGCGGTCTGGTTTTTTTCGAAAGCTTTTTGCCAGGCGGCCTTGAAATAGATGGCATTGGTCAGCACCATGCGTGTGTCCGGAGTAATAACCCCTTGTGCGATCAGGTCCTGGATGCGCTGGTTGGTCTGCTGGCTGACCCAGGCGTTGATTGCCTGGCGAGAAACTTCCGGAGCCTTATTGAAATCCAGCGTGTGCACCCCACTGCCATAATATTTGCTCAATACATCCAGGTAATCCGGGAGAAATGGATAGCCCACCTGTCCCCAAAGGGCATTAACTACTGAAAGCTTGAAACTGCTCTGGTCGTTCTGGGTATCTCCCATGGCTGCCAATCCTACATCCAGGGCATTCAGTGTGGCATGCAGGCGGTTGTCGGGGAGGGTAAAATGGAGGGCGCCAGCCATCTGCAGTTGAGTTTTACCATTCGCACCGGCATAAGTCATCGCCAGGGCCTGAGTTAAGCTGTATGGTGAAAAGAACAGATTGCCAGATTGATCCTTGAGCGACTGATATACGTCAAAGGCAAACTGGCTGTTACCTTGCACCAGCGCGGTGGTATCCGACACGGGTACATCTTCCTGAGTGATGCGTGCGGCTTTGGACTGGACCAACCCAGGGTTTGAGGCCGCTGACGGGATACCGCTGCAGGCGGTTAATCCTAAAATCAAACCCATCATAAACGTACGGCATAAGACTGAGTCCATCTTAATTTCCTTTCTCATTAACTTGCTGTCTTAACCTCATGACGACAATATGAGCCATAGAGTTCCATTCGGGTAAATGCCTGCCTGAGACTTTTTCAGAATTGCTCATCCCAGTTGGCTGAGGATCAAGGGGCATGGATAAGAAAAAGGCGCCGGCAGTTATAGTCTGCCAACGCCTTTTCCATATTCGGATAAAAACAAAACCTAGACGGCCAGTTTTTCCGCTGCGCTGCGCGCTGCTTCGACTTTAGTCAACAGTTCGGTAAATTGACTTTTGAGCTCCTGGTAAGGAGCAATTTTTTTATCACGCTCAGTCGCCAGGCGAGTCTCTTCACCCGCACGCTGGTTGCTCCCAACCCGCCTTTTGGCTGAAACCATAATCCGGCTGGAATTACCTGCTTCAGCCCCGGCAAGTTTTGATTGGTATAGGGTGCGCATGACGTGCATTTCCAGGTTGATCCCCTGTTCTAATTGCAACAAATTATTTTGTAAAGCCACAATTTCAGGTAAAGCTGCCTGAGCATCCACCTTTGAGGTCAGAGGTTTATCCAGGATATCATAATTAAATCCCGATAATTGATGCTGGTATTGAGCAGGTGTCGTCATCAGTTCATCTCCATTGACGAAATAATATAGATTCTTATTTTGTAACTGCTCAAGCTCATGTGAAAAAGGCCCGAATTTGAGGTGTTTGCGCTTACCAAGTAAGCGCAAACACCTCAAATTCGGCAACTTTCCCCTAATGGCTGAACAGTTACCTTATTTTTATTATATCCTGATTCCTACCACATAAATACCGGTTGCGCCTTCAGGACTTGGGTCGCTGGGTTGGCTGACCTGTAACACTCTGCTGCCATCCGTTGCTCGCACCTGCACCTGATGCGCGCCCGGGGTCACCTTCCAATCATAACGCCACTGCACCCAGCTCAAAGGGCTTAATGCTGGCGTGCGCAGCTCGGCAGTAACCCATTCACCCTGGTTAATCGATATTTCAACCTTACTGATCCCACGAATTCCAGCCCAGGCAATCCCGCCTAACGGCATCACCCCATTATTCTGAGCGATTGCATTTGTATCGACGGTAGTCGTATCAATCACTGAGGTGGTCTGAGGGATAGCCGTGGGCGACCAACCCCGTTCTTCCCAATACCCCGATGTGGAGTGATCGATTAATTCAATCTGGATAATCCACTTGGGCTGTTTCATCCCATAATGATTTGGGATGTAAATGCGCAATGGATAACCGTGCTCAGGTGTGAGAGGAGCGCCATTCATCGCATAAACCAGAAGCGCCCGTTCATCCATCGCCTCATCCAAGGACATCCCTTCATAAAAGCCATCCTGAGCCGTAATCGCAATAAACCTGGCGCCAGGCATCAACCCGGCCATAGCCAATACATCCTTGAGCCGCGCGCCCGTCCAGAAATTGGTGCTGGTCAAATCACCACCCACCGGGTTGGAGATACAGGCCATGGTGACCGCCTGTGTCACCGCGGGCAACGCCCGGATTTCGGCCAGACTGAGATTGAGCGGTTTTTGAACCAGGCCTTTAAGCACAAGCTGCCAGGTATTGCTATTAATTTGTTGAGGACGCGAATCGATATCGATCCGGTAAAACTGGTCGGCAGGTGTGATCTCATTGCGCGTCCCAGGCGCAATCGCAATACGCTTTGCCAGCACATCCAATGAAGGTGATGCGGCGGGTCCAGATGTCATTTCAGCCCCGTAATGGAAAGGTGGGGGATCGCTGGGTTGTGTCCCTGTGGTTTGCCCAGACCTAAGGGTGCTGCCGGTCAGACTATTATTTTGCGCACCTGTATCGGGTGGAGAAATGAGATTTGTCCCATCTTGACTGACCACTTGTCGAAAATTAAATAAACCCATCACAAGCACAAACAAGCTGGCCACACCTCCAGCCAGGACGTAAAAGAAATTTCGACGCGTTATCGCATCCTTAAAAATCGGCTCTGGCTCCTCCTTCGTTGTGGTGACCTTTCCTTCTAAAGCAGAAACAACTTCAGTGGCTGAAGCAATTTCGGCTGTAACGACTTCGACCTGGTCGAGGGCCGAACCAACCCCGGCATCGCTTAAGGTTAGTTCAGACGCCATTCCCGTTATTGCTGCTTCAACCGGTACGTCAAACAGGCCGCCCAACCCGCGCGCCAGCAGCCAGCCCCATGCCCCAAATAAAACCAACAGCCAGACAGCGCCTTCCAGTAATGGAAACATTTGTTGCCCAAGGGATAGTTCAACCGCAACCATGCCTAACCATAACAGGGTCCCCGCTGCCAGGCCCGCATTAACCAGGTCAGCCCGCCGTGTGATTGCGGTCCAGGTCAGGACCAGCCCCAATAAGATCCCGACAAAGGCAACCATTCCAATGGATTGAGATTGCTCAACCAACTTGGCAGTGGAATCTGTCGGTCCCAGGTGCAGCGCCGATATCACATTGACCATCATACGGATATTGGTGTCAATCACCTGTCCCGGCAGGTGGCGAGCAAGCCAATCAAACAGGTCAAAGGGAAAAAAAGGAAGCCAAAGCAGGGCATTCCCTAAATAAGAGAGCGCCATCAGGATTAAACTCGAAAGAAACCCTAATAGAGCACCCATTAAGAACTTGGTCCGTCTCATCTTCTTCTCTCCGCAGTGAACTCACAGAGTAACTGCTCAGGTTCGTGTGAAAAAGACCCGAATTTGAGGTGATTGCGGGTGCTTCGCACCCGCAATCACCTCAAATTCGGAAACTTTCACCCCACGGCTGAGTAGTTACCTCACAGAATTATTTAAAGGGCTACCTCAAAATCAATGAATAGTATTCATTGATCGGGTTATTCTGATTAACCTTATAACTCAATCTTCATCCCGCGGCGAGATCTGATATAAGG
>Ga0066793_10000065_pt1 | contig 31705 bp, 24 predicted proteins | sample PersoiDNA2013189_FD_83876 | JGI IMG/M metagenome (GOLD analysis project Ga0066793, IMG submission 83876) | Permafrost soil microbial communities from the Arctic, to analyse light accelerated degradation of dissolved organic matter (DOM) -... | ecosystem: Environmental > Terrestrial > Soil >... | reverse complement strand
CCTGATAATTCGTCGAGGCTATAGCCATGCATGGCGGCGAAGGCCAGGTTGAGTGAGCGGATGGTGCGGTCCTTCAGGTCAACTACAGCGGCTCCGATTGGGGTGTTTTCCATAATATCGGCCCACCATGAGAGCAGTTCAGTCATGTAGACTTCGGCTCTGGGGCCGGAACTGGTTTTTACCCGACGGGTTGCTTTTCTTTGGAAATGGATAACTTTTTTAGGCATGGCTTGGGTTTGGTTGATCATCGCTTTCGTAAACAGGATAGCAGATCAAAATAACTCGATGATTTCATCCTGTTTGTTGCACAGAGTATGCCACGCCCCCACATATCATCAGGTAGACTCGGTATTGTGGAGAATCATGATGGATCTGCTTCAGGGGTAGACACGCGTGTATCAGCCAGAGAACAGGTTTTTGGTAAAAATTTGACGCAGGGCTTATTCTATGTTAAAATACTTCGCGTTCGCCCCCATTGTCTAGTGGTCCAGGACGTGGCCCTCTCAAGGCCAAAACGCCGGTTCGAATCCGGCTGGGGGCACCTGAAATCCGCCTGTTCGGCGGATTTTTTTATTGTGCCCCACAGAGATGATCCCTAAAATTGACCTTCCAAATAAGTTAAGCAGGCCTGGGAACCATTGTCTTTTAAATAAGAGGTTAAAACTTTCATAAGTGTAGGTCGAGAAGGTTGTATATGCACCTAGGAACCCAACCGCGAAAACGAGACGCCAGCGCGGATCGATCATGAAATGTTCTGTGACCAGTGTCATAAAATGGACCCAGCAGCAGACTGCCGGTCATATTAGATGATTCCGTAATTCATCGGTAATAAAAAAGCCCCTGTCAACGACGTTCGTCATCAGCATAGGCTATAAGCACAAAGGCGGTTGGGTAAAGCAAGCCTCATTGCTCGAAAAGGAGTTGTAAGCGATCGAGGCTTCCTCGTCAAGCAAATATCAGCAATTAGTTAAATGAAGATTATTTGCGCGCCGTCGGTCATATCCATGAAATCGCCGGCCGTGACGATATCACATACACCGTCGATGAAATCTTCCTTTTTCAGGCCGAACATGTCTACCGACATCTTGCAAGCATACAGCTTGGCGCCACCATCAACCAACATTTCCAGGTATTCACGGACGGTAGGCACGCCCAGACCCTTCATTTTATCTTTCATCAATTTGGTCGCAAAAGGGGTCATACCCGGTAGGCCACCGGCAAATTGTGGGATGCCGATATAACCCGGCACGCCCATCATGTTCATCTTCATGCTGGCGTTACCTATTGGAGGAACTTCAAGGTGGTCAACCCGATCTTTATTAATCATATCCATGCCCCAGAAGGTGAAAAAGATCGTGACATCGATGCCATTCCCCAAGGCGGCCCAACCCATGACCAGGGCAGGATAAGCCATATCCAGATTGCCTTTCGAGCAAATAAATGCGACTTTACGTGGTTCTCCAGACATTATGGTATCTCCTCACTTGTTAAGAAAACTTGAATTAAAACTGAAATTATCTTGAAAGTGTCAAATTGTTTACGTTTTTCAGGATTTCCCGTGGAATGTGCCTCATTTTGGGGTGTGAGCGCGCGTATGCGCGCTCACACCCCAAAATGAGGGGATTCACCACGGAAATTCCCAAAGAGCCATTATTTATACACAGCCTTCAGGCTTGCCAAGGCCAGAGATTTTAGCAACTTTTTTGGCCGGTCCTTTGGGAAATAATGAAAAGAGTTCCTTGGTGGTCACGCCAGAACCGCTGGTAATCTGGCGCAGGGTGGGTGCGCTGCCGCTCGTGCCAGCCGTCTGGCGGCAGAAATCAATGACCTTCCAATGAGACGGGGTCAATAATGGGATGCCTTCTTCCATGGCCAGCTCAACAGCCAGATCCTTATTCCATTCTACCGGGTTGGTCATGTAACCTTCATCATTGACCTGAACAGTCTTACCACCAATTGTACGGGTTGCCATGTGTATCCTCCAAAAACTATTGATTAGACATTCGTTAATAAAGAACAAAATCGTGCTTGGGTCACACCAGGCGCCCCAAGATTTGATTATACGTTTACCGGCTGCGAGCCTATGACATGCAGAACGCGCATGGTCAATCCCAATCCACGCCGGACTGCCGGGTCTTGCATCTGGCGGATCAAGGCCAGATATGAGATAGCGACAGGTTTTTCAACTTCCTTTTCCGCCACCAAAAAGGTATTGCGTAGGAAATTCATGATCTCCGGTTGGGTCATATCTTTGATGGTATTCAAGATAAGCACGATATTATCGCCCAGCCGGTCGACATCGTCCTCTGTAAAGGATGTCACCACATTGTCTATCATGCGTACTGCGCTTCGTGGAAACTTAAAATAGCCTTTCTGCTCCAGATCACCCAAAACAAGTATGGCTTTGTCCAAGGCTTCGCGGGTAATAGGGCCGATCACTTCGATCAGGTCGGTAACCGTATCGATCTGGTCAACCAGCATTTCAATTTGCGGCCGGTGGCGTGCGACCTTTTTGACCAGGCGGAGCAGGTCTTCCACTTCGATATATTCCTCAACTTCTTCTAACTGGTCAGAGGCCATCTGCATCACATCTCTAGCGATGGGCATCATGTTTTCCACCAGTTCAGACCGATTTTGCCTGCCGCGCTCAGAGATTTGAGCTTGCTCAGTCAGGTAAGCCACCTGTGTGGCGAGGCTATCCATCTTACGGTTGAGGTCGAGGATGACCTGGTTATAATCCAGTGTGGTTTGTTCCATGGCGCCTCCTATTTCTTCCATTTGCCGGACATGCTCATCGTGGCTGAAAGCGGAAGTTGCTCGCCCTTGAGGAGGAGATTCCAGTACATCCACCGGAACATCAGTTTACCCCAATGGTTTTGCTCGGATTCTTCCAGGAGTGTGAAGGGGCCAACGCCGGGCAATGGGTAGCGGCCAGGTAGGGGTTCTTGCGTATAGTTGAAGTCAATTAACAGGCCTTTGTTATACCCGGATTCGATGAAGCAGTTTGCATGACCGTCAAAGGTCGGCAGAAGAGACTGCCCTTCTGTATAGCGGACAAAATTTTCACCAAACAAATCTACCGCGAAGTGCGCGACTGAGCCGGCTTTGGAGGCGGGGGCATTGGAAGCATCGCCTAAAACAAAGATGTTGGCGAATTTGTCTGAGAGAAGAGTATATTTATTTACCGGCGAGAAATTAAGCTCATCGCCTAACCCTGATTTTCCGACCACGTCTGCGCCCTTATTCAAGGGAATGCTGATCAATAAATCATAACTGATCTCGCGTTCATCGTAGGAAATGATCTTCTTAGCAACCGGGTCTACATGTTCGACCATGAATTCGGTTTCAACCGTGATACCCTTCTGCGCCAGAAGGTCGCCCAGGAGCTTTGAGGCGGTGGGTTTGGTGAAAGCCCCGGGTAGAGGGGTGGCATAAATCAGCTCAACCCGATCGCGAATACCGCGCTCATGAAAAAACCAATCCGCCAGCATGAGGAATTCCAACGGGGCTACCGGGCATTTGATCGGATTCTCGACGACATTAACCACTAACCTTCCACCATCCCAGGTGCGCAGTTTTTTTGTCAGGGTCTCAGCCCCCTCCAATGAATAGAAGGTATGGATTGATTTGCCCCACTCATCTTCACCCAATCCGGGCGTTTCTTCGGGGTGGATATTAGCCCCGGTCGCGATGACCAGATAATCGTAGGGTAAAACAGTTCCGTCCGATAAACGCGCCAGGTTGTGGTCGGGCTCGATGATCTCGACCGAAGCCTGGATTAATTTTACATGTGGAGGTATAAAATCCCGTTTCTGCTTGATCACATCTTTTTTAGTGTACATTCCAAAAGGCATCAGTAAAAAACCGGGCTGGTAATAATGAATGGGATCGGGGTCAACCAGGCTAATCTGCCACTCATCCATATCCAGCAGTTTGACCAGGCGGTTAGCCACCATCGTCCCGGCGGTTCCGGCGCCCAAGATCAGTAATTTCTTCATAAAAAAGGCTCCTTAAGGAAGTTGGGTCAGATTTGCAATCTGTTGAAGGCGCTCCATAAAATTGAGGCGCTCGTGTAAAATACTTTGGACCGCCCTGGCTGCAGCAGCGGACCAGGCTTCAACTTTGGCGTGGCGTTCTCCATCAATCACAGGTACGGTTCGAGCGGCCTGCTGAAGCATATCCGCCGGTAGATGGTACACGTTTGTCAGGCGCTGGAGACGTTCAACTTCTTCCAGAGTATCCGGCATTTTCCCGTAAAATTCGCCCGCCAGGAAATACCCGACATCCTTATCTTGATCGAGGATGGGTGCACTAATATATTGTATTCCAGCATGGCAGGTGAAATACCGGCTGCCTGTGCTGGATTGGCGCGCGAATTCCTTCCAGGAAGCCCGGCAGGCAGCTTGTCCAGATGGACTTTGTAGTATAACCTGGCATAAGTGACAGGGGTGGCTAATTTGAGTGACTGTTTCACCTTCAGCATCTACCACCAGCGCACTGATCTGACCAACCTCAGAAAATAGATCCTGAATGGTTTGCACACAATGTGTTGGAAAGGCCGTATTTGTTTCATGTTGGATAGGATCGAATTCGGGAAGATCAGCACCTAGGATACGTTCGACTTCCCGGCGTGAGAAGCGCCACTGCTGTCCAATTTTGGCGCCTTTTAACCGGCCGTCTTGCAGCATGCGATAGATGGTGATGCGATCTACCTTTAAAATTTCCAGAACCTGGCGAGTTGTTAGTAAATCATCCATTGTGTTATACACAGAGTGCAATAGGTTGATATATCATAATTGAAATTATTGTAGCAGCTTGTTGCAGGTTGTTATAGTGATATTTGTCAGTGACATTTGTCACAATCTATTTAAAGGGTTTTGGGTTGCGAAATATCGATTAACAAAAAAGTGCACCCATTGGGGTGCACTTTTTTGTTAATCGATTTTATGAGACGTTTATTTTAAAAGTCCAACTTTTTCTTTTTTGTGACCATTTAAATTTGAATATTTTGAATAATAAAAAGGTGAGTATGGTTTGTAATAACTGGCATAACCAGCCAACCCAACCGGGATACTGTTCATCACCACACCAATAATTGTCCCTCGAGCCAGTTTGATTCTTTCCATCATCACTTTGGCGATTTTACGGCGTGTATGTTCAGGTTTAATGACCACCAGCATCCCATCCATATAAGGTGTTAACATCATTGTCTCTGAGATAAAAAAAGGTGGACTGTCGAAGATGACGATATTTGCCATCCCCTCTAATTCAGACAGCAACTTCCGGATCCGGGCTGGCTGAAAAAATTCATCTGGTACGTTGATCTGGTGACCCGCGGTAAGGATGAACAAATTACTGCTTTCCCATTGCAGGAGTGCATCTCTTAAATCAATTTTCCCACTGAGTACTTCAACCAATCCCACCTTGTTTTCAATACCTAAGACCTGGTGAACTTCAGGGTGACGGAAATCACCATCTACCAGGATAACTTTTTCTTCTAAGGCAAAGCTGGCCGCCAGGTTGACCGCTACGGTTGTCTTTCCATCACCTGCTTCTGGACTGGTGATCATGATGACTTTATTCAACTTTTGCCATTTGCCAGCCATCATGCTCGTTCGCAGCATGCGGTAGGCTTCTGCCATTATCGAATTGGGTTTCGTTAAGACAAAAGGTCCTTGGTTTAGCTCCTTTTTACTGACCTTATTAACATATCCAAGGATGGGTGTCCCTAATAACTGCTCAACTTCTTCAGGAGATTTAACCGTATCATCCAGAAACTCAATTAAAAATGATGTTCCAATCGCAAGCGCTAGGCTAATAAGTGTTGCCAGGAGGATAATCACCGGTTTTCCTGGGCCAACCGGAACCACAGGCAGGGTGGCGGGTTCGAGAACGGAAAGAGTGTTTGTTGCCCCATTTTGAGTATTGTTTAATAAATTAGCGTAATTGGTTTGTAACAATGCCAGTCTGGATTGTAAGGCTTGAATTTCTTGTTGGGTTTGAGCAATTTCATGGGCACTGCTTAATGATCCCAGGTCATTTTGTTTTTGGGTGATCTGGTTGGTTGTTTCGATAATATTTTTTTGAGTTTGTACCAGTTGCGAATTAATGAAAGATTGTTGTCCGTTACCGTCCGCTTGAGAACCGCCCGGGCTGAGTTTGATCAACTGGATAGCCAGTTCATTGTTAACCCGCAGAGCACGGACCGGATCGGAATCGGTGACAATTATCTGGATAAATTGTGTATTCGCCATCGGTCTGACGGAATACTGAGGGAGCCAGGTCAAACCCAATGCTTTCATCACAGAGTTTTTGACCGGTTCTGCGCTGGCATAATTGGTATATAAATTTCCCAACTGCTGGTCGAGATTTATCTCGTTCGTGGAAGGGTTCGGATCGTAAATGGTACGCCCAATAATTAATGTGGTACTCGTATTAAATACGAGCGGTTGGTTACGCACGATGATGTAACTGGAACCCGCTGCCAGGATCGCAGACAAGATAATTAGCCACCACCATTTTAGCAATGGGGAATAAAACGCTTTTAAATCCATAGAGATTACCTTACCCTGCTAAAAACCTCGAACGACACCAGAAATGCGACAGCATTCAAAAACGTCAGGTCTTCTTGTGAAAACTCTTCCAGGCAGTCCCTGGTCATGGTCATGACCCCGATCACTTTATTTTGATATTTCAAAGGGACGCTCATGGCTGAACGAGGGCTGTTAACGGATATATCCCAATTCCGGGTCAGCCAGCGCGGATCATCTCTGGTGTTTGGAACAAGTACAGCTTCGTTATGCTCGGCCACCCAGCCTGCCAGCCCTTGTTTAAATATTTCTAATAGTTGTAGGCGAGATCTGGAGCGAACTTTACCGCCATATGCTAAAAAGCCGTCGGTTACATCGCCCTTTGCATCCACCATCAGGCAGCTACCACTGGTGCAATTGATTGCGTCAACCGTAAATTGTAAGATAGGCCATAAAGTATCGTAATTTATCGATTCTTCCAAATCGCGTGTTAAGGCATTATAAATCGTATCGGTTGGTCCGTTTGTTCCCAAATTACGAGACGCTAACCCATTCTGAAACGCCTGGGTGAAAGTTGAAACCAACTGTGGATAAACAAGCCTGTATTTCTCATCTACCACCATTTGTTTGGACGATTCCTTCAATGCGGATACAACGATATGCTCGATCATCAGATGGATGTCCTCGACCTGTTCAATCCGGTTGCTTGGGACATGAATATTTAATGTAACCAGGGTGGATAATTTACCCCCATCGAATCCGGTCAGACCAATCGTCGTTGCGCCACGGCTGTTCGCCAGCTCAATCGCTTTTATCACATTCGCAGAGTTGCCACTGGTGGATATCCCAACCACGACATCCATTTTTTGAATCAAGCCAGCCAATTGTTGAGAAAACACATTTTCATACCCTTCATCATTGGCATAAGCGGTGATTGCCGCCAGATTATCTACCAAGCCAAAAACTCTAAAATGGGGCAGTCCTTCAACGCGAGTATTTTTCCCTAAGTCGCCGACAAAATGGGACGCCGTCGTTGCGCTCCCACCATTACCCATGACGAATATTTGCCGGTCCCCCATTCTGGCTTTAATAAGAATATCGATAAATTCATCAATGCAATCAACCGCAATTTTATCGAGCGAAGCATGCAAATCTTTTATATAAGTTTCAACGTGTTCCATAATAAATTCTCCCAGTAAAAAAATCTTGAACTTTGTATCTACTTAGCTCTCGTAATAAAAGTTATTATGTTTTAAGACTCTGAGTAGGTACGATAACGATAATTATTCATCAATGGCGATAATTAAAAATCACTTTTGAACCGTCATCTTCTAAATGAAAAGGTAGTTCACGCATATCTTTAAGCGCTTTCCTGACGTTATCTTGCTTTTCCCGCGGACAATAAAGTAATAGAAAGCCACCTCCTCCGGCGCCTGTGATTTTCCCCCCCAGTGCCCCAGCTCGTATTGCTGCCTGATATGCTTCATCAATCAGATCATTGCTAATTCGGCTGGCAAGTTGCTTTTTTAGCATCCAGCTCTGATCCATCAACTGACCGAGGCAGTCCAGATTACCTTTTATTAATTCATTGTACGCCTGGTAGGCCATACATTTAAGTTCTCGTAGGATAGATAATCGGTTTTTGATGTTTTCACGTTGTTCTCCCAGGATCGAATCCGCGGGGCGAGTGATGCCTGTAAAAAATAAAATCAGGTTATCATTCAAACGGCGGTTTAGATCTTGGTCCAGAATGATCCGTTTTGCTTCGACCGAACCATCCTGTCTGAATTCAATCAAGCGCATCCCCCCATAGGCGGCGATGTATTGATCCTGATAGCCAATCGGTTTTTTTAGGGTTAATATTTCGATCTCACAAGCTTCTCGGGCTAATTTTTCCGCCGTTACAAGTTCACCAAGATAAGAATACATAGCGTGTAACGATCCAACCGTTACCGTGCTCGATGATCCCAATCCAGATCCAGCCGATGGGATATCTCCCATGGTGGTTATTTCAACCCCCGATTTAATCCCCGTTTTTTGAAGGGATTCCCGGATCAAATCGTGTTTAATCTCGGAGGGCTGGTCCACCATCTCGGTTGTGGTATAGCCTATGCGTAATTTATTGTCAAACCGGCTCTTAATAATGACATAGACATATTTATCGATGGCCGATGTCAGAACACATCCCCCTTCCGCGCAGAAGAAGTCTGGAAAATCAGTACCACCTCCGAAGAAGCTGACCCTCAATGGAGTTTGGACGACAATCAAACCACCACCTCACTGGCACGGTGATAATCCACAGTGTGTTGTAACCCTTCTTCCAAACTAATGAATGGCTGCCAGGCCATTTCTTTGTTTGCCTTAGCGGCATTCAAATAAATGAACCTTGTCTCCCCAAGTTTTGCTGGACCATAAACAGCTTTCTGCTGATAACCAGTCATCTTACCTAGAGCAGTAAAGAGTTGATTAACGGTCGTACCTTGACCTGCCCCCAGGTTATAAATACCGCTGGGCGCATTCAATGTGAGGAGGTTGGCTCGGGCGCAATCTGTAACAAAAACATAATCGCGTTGTTGTTCCCCATCCCCATTAATTACCACGGGTTCGTTGCGCAACATTTTCCCAATAAATATAGCGATGACCCCTGCCTCACCGTGGGGATCTTGCCTTGGTCCAAAAACATTGGGATAACGCAGCACACTATATTCCAGACCATAATTGACACGGTACATGTATAAATAATGCTCAACTGTATGCTTGCTAGCTCCATACTGGCAAATTGGATTAATCGGGTGATTCTCATCACATGGTAAATAGACTGGTTCACCATAAGCAGCACCACCACTAGATATATATACAAATTTTTTTACGCCATAACTTCGGGCGCATTCGATCACATTCAAAGATCCCAGGATGTTTACTTCCGCATCGAAAAGGGGTTGTGCCACGGAGCGGCGGACATCCATTTGAGCAGCGTGATGGCTGATATAATCTGGCTGCTCACGGGCAAAAATATCTTCAAGTTTGGGATCGCGAATATCGACTTTGTAGAATGTCGCCTTAGGATTGAGGTTCGATTCGCGACCGGTGGACAAATTATCTACGATGACCACCTCATATCCATTGGATAGGAATAAATCAACGACATGGGATCCTATAAAACCTGCACCACCTGTTACTAAAATTTTCATAAAATCTCCAAAAAAGCATTAAAATAAAATTAAATAACCATGATTCAATTATAAAGGACCTCTTCGTAATTTGTATCAGCATATATGAGCTTTGAGGCTAATATGCTCCTTTTCCTTTAATAGCTGCTGGAATAGTGCGCAGCAGTATAACGATATCCAACCAGAATGTCCAATTTCGAATGTAATACATATCCATGCGCACGCGCTCTTCATAAGAAATATCAGAGCGGCCACTGACCTGCCATAATCCTGAAATCCCTGGTCGAATGGTCAATAAATTAGTACCCCAATGGGCATAATTTTCCATTTCGACTGGCGCGATCATGCGCGGGCCGACCAGGGACATCTCATGTTTGAGCACGTTAAATAATTGAGGTAGTTCGTCCATGCTTAATTTACGTAGATAACCGCCCAGGTGGGTTATCCGTGGATCGACTTTGAGTTTTTGTGTGTGTTGCCACTCAGCTTTTAATTCCGGATGGGTGTTGAATATGTCATCCCCATCAACAGCCATTGTACGGAATTTATACGCATCAAAAGTTTTTCCATTAACTCCCATAACTTTCCGCCGGTAGATCACAGGTCCCTTTGAGTCCAATTTAACTGCAATGGCAATCGCAGCCATGAGTGGGGCCAGGATGATCAATGCGGGGATGGTTAAACCGTAATCGATGATTGCCTTTAAAACCTCATCAATACCCGTCAGACGCACTTTATTGATTTTTAACAGCGGAACGCTGGCGAACTCCTTAACCTGAACACCGGTTGTAACCAATTCATACAACCCGGATGAGAGACGAACATTAATCCCGTTACTCATGCCATATCGTTTGAAAATCGATAACAACATATCCCGTGAGATTGCACTGGTGACCACAATAATTTCTTCGACGTGTCTTGTTTTAATGATTTCATCCAATTGTGCTAAGGTTCCTAAAACCGGCAGATCATGATAAACAGTCCCATTGGTTATTAACTCGTTATCGACAAAACCGTGGATGAAAAACCCTGAATGTTCCCAATCGATCAACTGCTCGGCCAGGTGATGGGCTTCCGGGTTGACGCCCACGATCACCGTAGGAGATAAAAAATAACCCTTGCGTCTAAGGGTATAGACCATTCTCCGTAAAATAAAACGGCCAAGGGAAACCAGTATGAAAGTACATAACCAGGCTGAGAGCAGCCAACCACGGGCTATGACGAAGGCGGTGCCCACAAAACCCGCCGTGATGACCAATACAATACCGATGGTTGTTGATGTAAAAACTAACGAATATTCCTGGGTTCCGCCCAGTAAATTTTGCCGGTTATATAAACCAGCGACTGCCAGGATGACGATCCATAAGGGTGTTAGAACAGTTACAAGACTGAAGTAAAGAGAAATAGAGGGTACGATTTCAAGTTTGAATAAAGCGAGATGCAATTCAAAGCGAAGAAAATAAGCCAACCGGAAAGCTGCCAGGGTCATCAACGCATCTACCAGTATCAAAAGAACGATATAAATTTTCCATTGATAGGCAGATGAGACATATTTTTCCGGCAATTCGAGGGTTGCTGCTCCTTCCAACTTTTTTGAATGATGATTAGGAAACAGTAATCGGTCAGTACGATAATCCTCCATTATATACCTCCTCTAAATGGCTTACGATATTGTCCCAGCGGTGATTGCATTCAACATAACTCCTTCCATTCCATCCAAGGGTCTCACGTTGGTGTGGGTTCCCTAAAAGCTCCAGGATTTGTTGAGACAATTCTTGCGGGTTTCTCCCGACCTGTACATCCACACCAGGGGTAACCCCTAACGCAGAAATGGCTTGGGGGGTTGTAACAACAGGTGTGGCGCAGGCCATGGCTTCGAGTACTTTATTTTGAATTCCGGTACCATAGGTTAAAGGCGCCACAGCCAGGGCAGCCTTGCGCAAATAAGGCCGAATATCTGCGACTGTTCCGGTCACTTCGATCGCCGGGTTTTTAACCAGAGCCTGTAATTCCGGAGTAGGATCCTTGCCCACCAACCAGAGTTTTACTAGCGGCCTTTTTTCTAATATGCGGGGTAGGGTGAAGTTGACGAAATCCATAACCATGGTGACGTTGGCGTGGTAGCTCATTTTGCCGCTGATGACCAGGCTGTCAGGTTCGCGGATAACACTCGTGTCAGGAGAAAAATAATCCAAATCAACCCCATTTGGGATGACGACGATCTCCGGCACGGGACGGTTAACTGGGTTAAGGTCAATGAAAGCTTGCCGATCTTTTGGAGAAGTGACCAGAATGCGCTGGAAACGGTTCAACAACCAGCTTTCATATCGTTCAGTCCTTGCCAGTTCAAAGTGGGTAATAAACCGGCTGAGAAGTTTCCGGCTGTGCGAAGATGCCTGTTTGAACAAGTAGCTGATGTTATCGACGCTGTCCCAAATGATAGGGGGACACTTAATCGCTGCCTGGTGCATTGATTCTTGCAAGTACAGGCCGTAACGAACCCCACGAAGATGCTCGATATGAACCAGATCTACCGGAGCATATGCGGAGTGATCGGTAATCAATTTTATTAATCGTACTGCCAGTCCAGGATGCCAGCAGTACGAAGCCTGTAGCGGCTCATGGGTGGGAAATGCAGCCAATGTGTTGATATAAGCACGCTTATGAGATAGAAAAAGGGCTACGACTTCTTCACAGAAAGGGCGGATGGCCTCGATATCTTTTTGTTCATCTGGTGAAGTCCATAAGGTGGCTAAAATAATTTTATGACCGCGTTTAGACAAGGTCTTGATCAGGTTATAAGGTCTAACCCTTACCAGGTTTGGAACGTATGGAACGATAAACAGGATGCGCATATTTTTGAATTCAGGTTTTTGGCTTTAGCGCCGGCGACGTAAGAAGAAAATACTGATCGTGAGGATTAACAACGCCGATGGAATGATTGATTTTGCCAGGATGTTCACATAATCGTTTTCTGAGTAGATAACTGTTCGCTGGGTCTTTTCATACGGCGCCAGAGTTGGGATGAGGTCAGTCATCCCAGCGGGTTGGGAGATTGTTACGGTCTGAATTGGGGTGAGCTGGATCGCTGGCTTTGACTTATCAAGGACGACGACAGTCGGGATGGCATCGGCTGCCAATTGAGTTCGGGAATACCAAATCCGATAATGGGCATTATCTGATAACCAAATATTAGCCTGATCGCGCACAAACCAGACGACATTGGCCATATTGCCGTTGCTGATGCTAATCCTGGGCCATTCAGGTACATCTCCTTTATAATCAGCGATCACATCCGGCTCAGACCAGGTGTGGCCATTCCAGGTGAGGTGCAAAAGATCGAGGGTGGCAGGTTCCGCGGTAGCAACCACCAGTGGAGTTGGGGTTGGGGTCGAAGTCGGTGTCTGTGAGGTGCTTGGCTTAGGGGTGGCTGTTATCAGGGTTTTGATTTGGCCTACCAACACCAGGTGGACCATCCCACTGCTATCCGATACCATGCTGAAATCATCTAACCGGCCTGGATAAACAGCCCAAGAACCTGTAATCCCGTCGATAGGATTGGCACCAGACCAGGTTTTACCCCCATCTTGCGAGGTCTGGTAATAAATATTGTTGTCTGCAATTGCCAGCCAGACGGTTATAAGATGTCCATTATTGTCTAAACCCAGGCTGATATTCTTGGTCGCCCTGAGGGTTGATGGAGATAAATTGGCTGCCACAGACCATGTTTTACCGCGATCGTGCGAAGCTGCGAATTTTACAGTGGTCGGATCGGTCAACTGGCCCTGCCCTCCCCCCGTGCCCGATTCCCAGACGGCGTACAGGCTGCCATTTTTGTCGGTTATAATTTGTGGCTTGGCTGACCCTGTGCCATCCGCAGATATGTCGAATGCGGTAGACCAGGTTTTACCACCATCTGTTGATCTACGATGGAAGAGATGGTAGCATTGTGCACAATTAATCGAGATGACATTTTGAGTAAAGAACAGGTGCAGTTGTCCACTGTCATCCTCGATGATGCGTGAAAAATAGGCGATTTGATCCCCATTCATTTTTAATGGTGATTCCCACGAGGCCGCTGAGTAAGCGGAAGCGGCTGGCGCCTGTGAGTAATATAAATCACCGCTGACATAACTGAGATTTAAGTGACCTGTTTTATCTACCCACAATGCTGGCCGTGTAGCGGCGCTGTTGTTATCACTTACCTGAGCTAATGCAGCGATATCGTTAACATCACTCCAATGACGACCATCCAGGGTTGATGTATACAGCACGGTGTCATAACCTTGCGTTCCGCCTGCCCAGACCACGTGAATCCGACCCGCAGCATCGGACGTGATATCTGGAAACCAGGACGTTGCCTGGGTAGACGAAATCATCATGGGTGTCATCCAATTTCCTGACTGAGCTTTCGTGATGCTGGGGTTGCTGATGAATCCGATAAAAAACAAAAAAGAAACTAGCAAAAAAAGGATCGCTTTGAAGCGATTTACGATTAATCTGCTCATAATGGATTTTTACCTGTGGACGATTTGGTAAGACTGATCGGATAATGTAAGGGTGTCAGACGGGGCCAGGTCAAAATAAATCAGTTTTTCTCCGTCTGCCAGTTGAATTTGCTGATTGGGAAGTGAGGATAAATTAAACCGGGCGAGAACAGGATCAAAGATGATTAAATGGATTTTCCCTGACTGATCGGGCTGAAGACCCAGTTGACCAACTGACCCTTGAAAGGAATCTCCACTGATGGTCTCTTGTACGGTATCATCCACAATACCACCTTTACCAACGCCAAAGCGAAAAAGCTGGTAATCAGGCAGATAAAATTGTACATGGTGCCAGTTGGCCGCGAGAATGATCGTAGATGTGGGGGTAAAGTTACCCTGTATGGCATCCAGCCGGCCCTTGAAATATTGGTCTGAGTTCACCAATGTGGCGCGGGTTAAAAATCGTTGTGAAGTTGCCCCAAAAGGATATTCTGGAAAAAAGTAAAAGAAAGCGATACTTAGCAAAGCGATGGCGGTTGAAGTTAGGATGATTGGACGAAGCTGACCCTGAAAGAAGTGATTGAGACTGGCTGCCGCAATAAGAATAAGCGCAGGTAAAAAAGTAAATACAAGTCCTTGCTGGCCCATATGAACAAATACGTAAAAAGCCATTGACGGGATTATCCATAAACCTAAAAATAAGCCCTTTTCCCAATTCCTTTTCCATTGAAAAGATCCATAGCGTTTAGCAAAAATACCAATAAATGCGACGGACGAAAAACCCATGCCGTACAATGTGTAAGGTATCAGTTTCCCCAGGTTATGGCTCAATCCAGAAAGTCCAGCAGACGATACTGCTGTCGATTTATCAAAACGGGCGCTGAAAGCAGCCAGGATGTGAAGGTACCCCATTAAACCACCATTGGAAGCGATTAGAGGGATAAACCAGATAAAGCAAACACCCGCTGTGACGGCCAATGCGATGAACCGCTTTTTCCAGCTCACTTTATATAAAGCGAAAAGCAGGATGCCTGCCAGAAAAAATGGCGTTTGCTGGCGAATGCCACCCGCGATACCCAGGACAATCATGGCAGGGATAAGGCGGGCCTCGTTCCCTTTGATCGTTTCATACAGACACCAGGCGATAAAAATTACCAGGAAAGTATCCAGGGTATGCGGTAAGGCGATCTCACCATAAAACCAAAATAAGGGGGATACGCCAAGAAACACTGCCGCAATGGCTCCAACCCTGGCATTAAATAATGATTTACCCAGGAAAAATATAGCTATAATGGCTGCCGCAGAAGATGCCACGCTGATCAACGCCATGGTGGATTGAGGATCGTGGAAGAACCAATTCACCAGGCGTATCAACCATACGTAAAGGATATAACCGGGAGGTTGGGGCTGTTCTTTAACCAGGTTAAAGTCGAAAATACTGAAGGCAAAATTGACCGAATCCCAGTGGTAAAGATAATGGGTGATAAAGACCAGCCGGCTGATAAGGGTCGTGATAAATGCCAATCCAACTGCTGTTGTTTCAATATTTAACCGTTTTACCATTGTGGTGATAGGAATTGCGTCGCTGGATATTGCTTTCATTGTTGTGCCTGTTCATATTCATAAATAAATACATTGCCAGAGGTGAAAACCTTTTTTAATTCAGGATTGCCATCTAACGAGATGGCTGGTGAGGTGTGTTCTGCCAGACCGAAAAATACATATTTGACCTTACCCTGTTTTAAAATTGTGTCTTGCTGTGAAGGGGATGCCTGGTCTGAAAAGAAATGATTGACAGCCATGGTTTTATTAAAATAATCAAGTGTTTGCGCCCAATGCGCCAGATAAGCATGGGACCCGGTTAAAACCGGGATATATTCACCGGTCGTTAAAGAAGCTAAAACCACATCATCTGGTCTGGCATTCTTATTGATCCAGTCCATGCCGGCCATCTCATCTGAGGATAAATAATATGGGTAAGTGTGACGGGAGAGATCGAAAAAACGCCAGGATAACAAGTAGATGTTGGTTGGGATGATTAAGAGGATAAAAGCCAGCGGTAAATACCGGCTGAGCGAAAACCGATTTTCAGATCCAGATATTTTGGTTACAAATGAAAGAGCAATTCTTTGAAGCCATGGGTTGACATATTCAAACAACCCGATGGTAGCCAGAATAGCCATCGGCACTTGCCAGCCATTGAGCAAATGAATCTGGTATTCGACCGGCAAATAGATTAGTAGGAAAGTTACCAGGAACCAACCGAGTAAGAAAAGCTCGTTATCCGATTTAGTATTAAGATTTATCGGGTTTTTCTTCACAACTGTAAAAATGGCCAGGAGAAACGTTGGCCCAAAGAGGATGACCAGATGGAGTAAGTTGGGTGTAAAAACACCCGCGTTAACAAATTGAGCCAGAATTCTTTTCCAAACCGGGTCGGAATTGGTCAACCATAGGGAATAGATAGCCGGAGAACAAGATAAAATCCCAATAATCAAGCCACTTTTTATGACGTATATGGGTAATTGGCGATAACGTAAAGTTAATAGAAGTGCATAAGCGACCAACACACCATACACCGAAACGAGATCGTAGGTGTGCTGCCAGCCAAGGAACAATCCGAGTAAACCGGCATAAAAAGCATAACGGATTTGATTTCGGGTTTGTCCATATAGCACCAGATAAAAAATGACGATGTAAGTGGCGGCTGCTATGAAATGTGGATAACCGAGAACGCCCAGGAAGGAATTGCCTTCAGCAATAAAAAGATCGAGCGGAAACAGGATTTCCCCCCTGGTCAGGTATTTCAATGCTACCAGGATCCAGCCGAATCCGGATGTAAATGTGATTATTAAAAAAGCTATCCGGCGTTGATTCCTTTCCTTGAGAAACCACCCGCAAACCAAATAAACCAGACCCAGGAATAACGGGGTGGCTGTAAAGCGCAATAATTGGTACATACCCGCATACCCCAGGTTAAGCAGCTTGCCGGTACGTCCCATCAGCCACCATAGAAGATTAAAGAAAACCGGGCGGTTAAATTCGCCAGTCATTCTATTGGAGACCAGGTTGGCATGAGTCAGATCCCGCATCCACGCAAAATATTGGGCATGATCAGGCACATCTAACATGAGCCCCATAAAATGCTTACCCACCGGCGTGGAAAGGTATCCATACAGGTATGGCAGGCCAGTTAATAGCAATACCAATAAGGTGGTAGTGGTTACAAATCCAATGTCTGTCGCCAGGATTTTGTAAATCAGCCCGATAAGGGTTTCTTTACTTTTGGGGGAATTGGTTAAATCTATAAAGGTAAGGGACTCTCTTTTTTCCATACGAATAATTTCTGATGCTTCGAATTAATTTGAGTGAGGGTGAACCAGGATAATGCCAATGCAAAGAGAAAAAAGCCTAATAGAAACAGACTGTTAAGACCATTAAGCCCTATCAATGTGCCTAAATTACGTGCAATATTTCCAGAATACCAGGCTGGAATGGCATAACCGGTAAATGGGTTAGTGATTGTATCGGGAGGGAAAGATTGGCCCGCCAGGGTCATTCCCCAGGTGTTCAATAATGACTGCAAAGAAAGTACGCCAGTCGTGATGATCAGAGACCAGTTCTTGGCAGATCGGTCCAACAAAAAACCAACTGGGATGGATAGAAAGGGAAGCGCTGGTAAGAAATATCGAGGTCCCACTGCAAACCCTCCCCACCACATAATGGAGGATGAGTTAAAAGCCAGCATAGCCAGCACGGTTAAAGTCACCACCATCCATTCCGCACGGAACATATGGCTGCGCCACCAGGCGATCAGCCCAGGGATCGATAGAAGCAGCCATGGTGATAAGATAAATAGACCCCTGAACAGGCTGAATGTCATTCCCCACAGGGCATCTAAATGGGGGTATGTCAGGCTCATAAACCCCGTGTGGTGTTGGACCGTCCAATCCGCGGAATACGCATAGCCGATTTTTAGAGGACCTCCAAAAATTGCCGTGTTATAGACCATCCAACCAGCCATTATGATGGCCCCGGTTAAAATTGCCCAGCTAATTTTTGGTAGAGATTGGGCTCGAAAGAGCTGGTAGCCAAGATATAAAAAAATAACAGTGGCGATCAAAACCACCTGGTATTCACTGATTACGGCATAAGCTAATAAGAACCCGCATAGTAAAAGCCGGCCTACCTGGTCAACTTTTTTCCTGTCAAAGGCAAGATAAAACACTAAAAATAATAGTGCTGCCACCAATTGGTGGCTGTAGAATTCATTGGCATAAGCGAAGGCAGGGGTCAGCAAGCCATATGCCAGTGAGATGAATAATGCAATACCCGGTTGTATGCGCAAGGCACGCAAGAAGCGGTAGAGGAGGAGTCCTAATAAAACAGTTGGGAGGGTAGCAATTAAATAAGTGACAATCACCTGCGCAATCGCAATGCGAACCTTGTCGATCGAAATACCACTCCCGTTTGTATTAAGCGTGGCTTGAAATGCGTGGTTATTGGATAAACGGGTCACGATCTGGCCCAATTCAGGTGTTTGTAAGACTATTTTCAAGGCTGCGTAGACAGGAATTCCAAGGAAACCAGCTCCCGGAGGCTTATCACTGTAATAATGGTTACCAAATTTCGCGAAATCCACTGTGTTTTGCACGAACCGGTCAATCTGGAAAGTGCCATAATCCACAACGGCTACGATCATATCCATGCGGGAATTTGTGTTTTGGTCAGCCCATCGGGGTAAGAAGTATAAATAACTCACGGCTAAAGCAATAATAATAACCAGCCCATTCAGTCGGTCTGGATTTAACCAAACGTTATGCTTCATATACCGGCATCCTTGTTGTGACACTTTCATACGCCTGACCGACGGGACGGTACGCCTGGCGGTAATCATATGTTTTTTCGATCAATTCACGACCATTTTTTGATAAAAAGGCCGATAAATCAAGATCTTTGAGCAATCTGAGTGTTGCTTGCGCAAAATCTTCAGGTGTATCAGCGATTAATAAATGCCGTCCGTTCTCTACCGCGATTCCTTCACAGCCAATGGATGTAGATACGATCGGGAGACCTTTCGCCATCGCTTCAAGAATTTTTACCCGCATTCCACCGCCTGCGCGCAGAGGTACCACCATCACACCGGTCTTTCTTATGTATTCCCCAGGATCTTTGACATAACCGGTGACTGTTACCCCTGCCAGATCGTGACTGGCCTGGATCACTTTTTTTGGAGGTCGCGCGCCGATGATGTTGAAACAAACATCCGGCTTTTCTCGTTGAATAATGGGATACACTTCTCGCAAAAACCAGAGTATTCCATCTACATTAGGTGGCCAAAACATAGTGCCAATGTGCAAGATGGTGGTGTGCTGTAAATCACGTTGCACGGGTTTTAATTCTTCTGTGTCTACCGCGATTGGCGCCACAATCAAGTTCCCATCTTGACCCATTGCCTGGACGAGAGATTGTTTATCTTCGTCGCTTACGGTCAGCACCGCGTCGAATTCACGGCAAATTCGGCCTTCATAATCCTTTAGCATGCGCCATTCCCGTTCAAGGAATAACCGTATTCCCGGATTGGCCGTGGTCTGAGCCATCCGTTGATAAAGCAGCCATACGGCGTTGTGATCGTCTAAAATCCGTGCAATTCCTGGGACGGCTGGAGCGAACTGAGCCATATTTAACTGATCGGCGTGGATAAGGTCAAACTTTTCACGTTTGATTAAAGTGCTGATCAGGCCGCGCATGCTCTCGCGATCGTCGCGGGCTATGACCCATGGGGTGGGGGAGACCATACTTTTAAAGAGTGCCAAACCATCTTTTATTCGACTGCGTTGGATTGGGATGGGATAGATAGCATGGCAAAACTGCTTTAGATGCTCGATTTCAGCGGACTGGTCACCTCGGACGAAAGAAACCAGGGTCAGGTCGTGCGCCTGGGATATATATTTCACCATGTTATAGGTTTTAACTTTTGGACCGCTATCTGGCGGATAAGGCAGCACCAGGGTTAACAATAATATTTTCACAGTTATATGTTTTTAAACAGACTGAACAATGAAAGGGGAGAAGCAACCAGGCGGCCGAAATCTTTTTTACCAAATTTACGAACCAGCCCATAAAAAACGAACTTAATAGTAGTCAGGCCAACGATCATCAATTTCAACAGGCTGGTGGCAAAGCTACCGTAATGTTTGCGAAAAAAAAGTACGCGGCTTTTATATAAATCAGTTTCGCGCTGTACGACGCGATTTCGACTGCTGGCGCCACCTACATGGATGATTTCCGCAGCAGGTTGGTACCAAACCTCCCAACCTGCCTTCTGGATGCTATAGCACCAGTCCACTTCTTCTGAATACATAAAATAACTTTCATCCATACCACCGGCCTGTTCAAATGCCTGGTGACGAACGAAAAGGCATGCGCCCTGCACGTAATCTACCTTTTTGGCTTTCTCACCCTGCACAGGGGTATGATTGGGATACCATGGTCCACCCCATACTCGTCCCAAACCACTCAATATCAAAAATTCTTGGGCCAGGTTAGGGAAATTTGCATAAGAAGCCTGAAAGCTTCCGTCAGGATTAAGCAGATGTGCGCCTATGATGCCTGCCCTGGGTGTAACTTTTGCGAGTTGATAAAGATGATTAATCGCCCCTTTTGTAGCGAAGGCATCCGTGTTAATCAATAAAAAATATTTTGACTGTGAGGTAACCATTGCCTGGTTATTGGCTGCCGCAAACCCAAGATTTTCTTGATTTTCAATGATGTTTACCTGGGGGAATTTGGTTCGAAGCATGGAAACACTATCATCCGTCGAGGCATTATCCACCACCCACAGATCATATCGGATGTCCACTAAGGTTTCTTGAATGGAGTCGATGCTTTTTTGCAGGAGCTGGCTATTGTTCCAATTTACCCAAATGACGGATAATTCAGCCATTTTTTTTGTCAAGAAAACCATTTTCTTTACTCAGGTTGTCGAGGGCAAGGATCGTACCCATAAAGATCCAGCTATATACGGTGTAGTTGTAACCGGCAATCGTCTGGGTATATGCAAATGGGATCAGCCAATCTCCAAATGCCATGATCACGATGCAGCCAATCAAACCAGCAAAAGCTGATATGCCTAAGGCTTCATAAAAATCTTTACGCCCCTTCAATCGCTTGACCACCCGGTAACCTTGCCAGACAAATGCGCCGAACAACCAAAGGTAAAGAACTAACCCGGTAACCCCGATTTCTGAGATGATATCGATGTAATTGTTGTGCGTCGCCATCGCCCGGTTGGGATCAAGCGCCATATAATAGGCTGCATATCCAGCCGGACCGGTTCCGAAAAAAAGATGTTGGCTGGTTACATTCCAGTTAACCAGCCAGGCATCCATGCGAGTAGCCCCATCGTTGACTTGCTTGAAACTGATATTTTGGGCAATAATGGTATAATTTATGGCAATATAGGCTAGGACTAAAACAGTAAATACGATCAATAAACGTTTTGAGCGAAAAAAAGCGATGACCCCTAAAGCGACAATGCCTGGCAGCCAGCCTGCATACCAGTTCAAATTAAGGACCAAATTCCATAAAACCCATAATCCTGCCATGACCATCAGGCCAATTTTTATGAGTTTGGACATGGTTTGGTCAAAAAAGGTAAAACTGACAGCCAGCGCCACAACCCACAGACTGGTTAATCCCCCAATGACCGTATACAGGTTAATATTGAGAAAATTTTCAACCAATCCTATCAGGCCAATCAGCATCATGATAACGGCTATTATTTTTAACTGGCGTCCATTTGTAATAGTATTTCCTACGAGGAGTGATACCACCGGTGACATCACCATGACACCAGCCGCGCCCAATTGGACGAAAATGAAAATATTCGGCACAGAGACAGAAGGATCTCTGAAAATATTGCTCCAGGCCAATGAAACCATGGTTATCGCCACGAATCCGATAGTAGGCAGGTTGACCGGAGATGATTTTAACGTGATTTTCTTTTCGATCAACATCATCCTTAAAACCCATAAGCCTACCAATCCCATTGAAAGGAGCAAGCTGGCCACGATGGGGGAACCTCTGCCGGTAGGAAGGTTGAAGGGGATAAAGGCTGCGGAGAAAAGGATAGCAGCCGATGCATATTCAAAATGGCCAATCAGCAGTAATAATCCCAAAATCCCAAATGGGAGGCAAGCGATAGCAACCCCAAAATTTATTTCGCCTTTCGAGAGTAAAACCACTTCCGCGGCGATTAATGCAATTAAACCAAAAATGATCACCACCCGGGTTATGATGTCCAAACTGGACATAGCCCAGGTTTGAATCTGATCTCCCAGCCGTTCTTTTTGGTTATTCTCGATGTGATTTTCTTCAGAGATGGTAATCATGCGTTATTTCGAAACGAAATAGGATAAAGATTGGGTTTGTGCAAACGGAGTTTTATGGCTGCCAAGTTCTTCGACATACTCTCTGAAATCAGCCCCTATTTTATTCCAATCATAATTTTCCTGAACCTGTTTACGCCCCGCTTTACTTAATGTATTGCGTAGGGCTGCGTCATTTAAGACTTTTAAAACCTGTTTTGCAAAACTGGCTGGCGTATCGGCAACCAGAATATCCCGATCTAGTATTAGATCTAGTCCTTCAATACCTTTACTGGTCGTCACAACCGGCGTCCCTATACCTAAAGATTCAAGAATCTTAATGCGAGTTCCCCCCCCAATTCGTAAGGGAACCACGCTGACCCAACTTCTAGCAACGCTCGAGGAAATATCTTCCAGATATCCGGTGAAAACGACTCCGGGTCTTTGCGGTAAACGGCTCAGATTCACACCGTTTAAATTACCCGTGACGTAAAATTTGGTTTCTGGCTTTTCTTCTAATATCAAAGGGAAAATATCACTGAGGAAATAATTCACTGCATCGAAATTTGCCTGGTAAGTTAAGGCGCCCGCGAAGATTAAGTGATTCGGAAGGGGTATAGCGTCTTCTTTTGGCATAATATCGAGATCAACCCCATTGGGAATGACGCGCACATTTTTAAATGCGGGTGATATCTCTGTCAAATATTGGCGTTCTTTTCCTGATACAGTGGTCATGCCTTCTGACGAATTTAACAGGCTTTGCAGATATTCTGATAATTTCCACCAGGTCAGCCTGTTCCGGATTGGATCGATGATACCTTTTTGCTGAGACAGGCGGTCGATATAGTTTCCAATTTCAATTTCTTCAAAAAGGCGGGCTGTCACCTGTAACGGCTGTATATAAGGAGCCATATCGATTTGGGTGCCAATCACCAGATCATAATTTTCAGCTTTTTGCGAGGTTGCTATTAGTTTTGCCATTTCTGGCTGGTAGGTATCTACAAGGAAACGTGGTTTCCTGGATAAAAAGCCCACCAGGGCTTTGAAACGATAAGGTTTGTAAGGTTTATAACTGATCGTATCCACTCGCCGGCAAATTGATTGGATCTGGTGGTTTGAAACAGGCAGCGTATTTTCTGTATTCGTAAATGAAATCAAATCTACAGTATGGGTTTCTGCCAGGGCTTTGATCAAATGATAAATACGTTTTTTTGACCCATTGTCGGGTGGAAAAGGGAACCAGCGCGAGACGAATAGGATTTTCATAGAAATAATTGTTTAATATTCGGCAAAGTGACCACGACCATAATCATAAATTGCGCGGATCATAGCATTTCTTTGAGGTTGTTTATATTGCCAGGATGGTTTCAAAGACCAGCTCATGAGGGTCAGTGCATAATCTAAAAATAAGGTATAAAACCATGGCCTGATGCCTGCTCTGACCAGTTTTAAAAACAATAGACGATTGCGAGTCATGTAATAATGCACGATTGGAGAAGCTTCTCTGGCTTCTGGCGATAATCGATGCTGGATGTGAGCTGTGGGTACATGCAAGAGGCGGTAACCGGCGCGTTTGATGCGCACGCACCATTCAGTTTCTTCATAATACGAAAAAAAACGAGGATCCAGCATTCCCACCTGGTCAATGACCGACTTTTTTACTAAGATGGCACAACCACTGATGAAATCGACTTCACGCGCCGTTAATCCCAACTGCCCATGGTCGATTTCATCAAAAGCCAACATGTGGGTTAACCCACGCTGCCAATCGATTGAACCCCCGGCCGACCAGATCTTTTGTGGTTGTGACGTGTAATAAATGGTGGGTCCAACAGCTCCCACTGTTTGATCGGCTTCAGCTGCATCGACCAAATCATTCAAAAAATCGGGTGAAACGAGGGTGTCATTATTCAACAGGAGGACATAATCTGAATGGGTCGTCAGGGCTGACTTTATCCCCGCATTGTTCCCCTCGACAAACCCCAGGTTGTGCCCCATTTCTGCCAGAGTTACCTGAGGATAGGTTGTGCGTATGATAGATTGTGAGCCATCGCTCGAGCCATTATCCACCACAAGGATCTCGAAATTTGGATAATGGACGGATTGCAATGAAGCCAGGCAGTCCATTATCTCGGCTTTTCGGTTCCAATTCAAGATGATGATTTTAACTGATGGCGTTCTTTGCGACTTCATGCCTGTGCCTCAACCGTTTTCTTCATCGCAATTGATATGAAGAGGTTTTCGAATTCATCTATTTGCTGCTTAACTGTTTTAACTGGGGCAATATTCCCCTGAAATTCTTGTAGAAGTTCCTTTTGGTCAAGCAGACGTTTTATCTTGACAGCTAGATCAGCCGCATTTCCCGGCTCGAACAAAAAACCGTTTTGCCCATCCTGAACCAATTCAGCCATACCGCCTAACTTTGCAGCGATAACCGGCGTATTACATGAATAGGCTTCCAGGATAACGGTCGGGCTGTTTTCATACCATACCGAAGTCATCACCAGCACATCCAGATTCAGCAGTATCTTCTCAAGCTCGGCAGGCGAATGGTAGGTTCCAGCCAACTCCATCCGTGAATCATTCGCAATTAGCTGCCTGATTTCATTTACATATCCTGGATTAGTAAGAGTGTCGCCGTAAAAAGAGGCCTTAAGTCGTGGGTCTGATATTGATTTGATGGCTTGAGCCAGGAGGAGGGTGCCTTTATGTGGGGCTATCTGACCCAGGTATCCGATACGAAGCTTGTCACTTTTTTGGGTGACTAATGACTGGGTCCGGTTACCGGCCAGCTCAACTCCCTGACGGATAAAAATGATTTTGTCTTCTGGGAGTCCGGATTCGATATACATCTCACGTAAGAACCGGGAAGGGCTGATGAATTGGTCGACACCAGCCAGGGTATTATTTAATGAGATCGATCGTTGTTCTATTTGGTTGATCGGAACTTTTTGTTGACGCCAATATTGTTCCATAACACCAGGAACAAGCTTACCAGGAATGCGGAAGCGGCGTTTCTCTTCTCCCAGGCAGCGCGCGCAATTGACCGGGTTAAATGGCAGACTGGAAAGGCGGCCATCACTTTTAAGCATATTAATACGCGGGCAAAGGAACCAAAATTCAGTCAGTTCAACCACGACAGGCAGGCCGAGTTCAGCAGCCGCGCGTAAAGTACTCCCTGTTAATAAATAACCGCTGATTTGAAAGTAGATATCGGGGACCTGTTCAGCAAGAAACATTTTTAGATGGTCACCGATCCAGGGATTGTCGTATTCAAAGCGGGTTTTATCTGGAATGAGGTGGTGGTTATAAAATAACCGCCGGACTGGTACTCCCTTATATAGATCATCTATAAAAAACAGGCCAGGGGCAGAACCTGTTTGGATATCTTCCACGCAAATGACGTTTACCTCATGACCTCGATCGAGTAATCCTTTTGCTACACGATAGGCCTCATTTTCCCCTCCACCAATATGATGAGGCGGGAAATGATGAACACCGATTACAACTTTCATATTATTCCTAAAAATCAGTCTACCGGGAATTAATCAGGAATGATAGCGTTCGACATTCGCATTTTGATAAAAAAGCGGATATCATCGAGACGAATCGCATTGATAATAAATGCAAAGCCGAGATAGGTCAATGTGCCTATCACAAAACTGGCATAAAGAGGCACCTGGTCGCGGATTATCAGAACAATACCACCCATGAGAAGAGCGGCAATAAAAGGGCGAAAAAGGCCATTCAAAAGAGTCAATGTGGGTAATTGTTTTCGAATAATCCACAAGTATTGCCCTGCCAGGAGCATCTCGGTCAGAACGGTCATTACAGCCGCCATGGTATATCCAAATCGCGGTATCAAAATTAAATTGGCTAAAACATTAAAACCAGAGCTGATGATTACAGAGCGAGCCGCCTTTTTTTCTTGATTGGCAATCAAGACGATATATCCTAAAAATTCTGTGATAAACATCAGGGGTACAACCCAAATGATGATTTGAAGGACGGGGATCACGGGGTTGTAGCCTTTGGCATACAACAATTGAACGATTGGTTCTGCCAAGACCCAGATGCCCACAGCCATGGGTGAGGACACTAGCATCAAATATCGAAAAGCGCGTTCATAAATCGCAGGCAGACTATGGGGTGAGCTTATCGATTGCCGAGAAAGGGAAGGATATAAAGACGTATTCAACACATTGGATATCAGAACAGCCGAGAACACCAGGTTGTATGCCGCGTTGTAATACCCGGTCTCTACATCGCCCCTGACAATGTTCAACAGCACTGTATCGAACTTATACGAAAGTCCCAAGGCCAAAGCAAGAACCCCAAAAGGCAGACTGCCTCTTAAGAGGGTTAACCATATCTTTATATCCGGTTTTTGTAGATGGATGTGAAGTCCACGCACGCCCTGCCAACAAATAAAGGTCATCATTCCAACGCCCAAAACACTGGCAGCAACTAAGCCGAAATAGCCGACCTTCAAATAGAGCGCAACTGCTCCAAGGGCCACAAAAATAACCTGACTGGCCACTTTGGCGATGGATGAGATATCAAAGCGTTCAAAACCTGCCAGGATAGCATCACTGCTTCCTTGAATCCCATACAGGAGTAGAGAAACTGAATTAAGCGTAATTGCGCTGATCATGGCAAGAGGACGACCCGTTATCCAGGCAGTCATAATAACCAAACCGGATGAGAGCAGGGATAGGACTAACCTTAAAACTAAAACGTTGCCATATAACTGCTCAGCCCTTGTTTTTCCATCCGGTAATTCTCGTAAACGGGCCACTTCCCTTACCAAATATGGGCTGAGACCTAAATCGCCTAGAAATGAGAAAGCGACCCCAAAGGCAATAACAGCCGAATATTGGCCAAAGGTCTGGGCTCCCAGGTGGCGTACGATTAAGATGGAAAAGGCAAAGGAAGCCATTTTAATCAAAGCCTGGGCGGTTAACCCAAACACAGAATTTCGGAAAACAATTTGAGATAATTTCAATTCAGAAGATTGCGAATTCATTAACCGTTATTCGAAAATCCCTTCATGACTGGCATAGAGCAATCAAAACATTCGTATCATGCGGAGGTGATTTAGAAATCTGTATATCCAATGGATCGGGTTGAGGGTATCGGACCTTGAACCACCGCTGTATAAACCAATTGGTGATACCCGCGGGGACCATTTCTTTTACGGGATGATAGATATGGTCGATCACGAACTGCTTGACTGGATGAACGGCCTGTTTATTACTTTGAATGGCATCGCGATAAACCGATATTCGCTCACCATACGATTGTGAAAAGCCCTGATAGTAAAGATCAACTGAATGGAAATAATTCCTAAGAAGATCGATCAGTTCATATTCATCGTATTCACGGATATGATATGGGTTGTATCTATTTTCTTTTTCAGAATATTTCCGGTTGGGAGTCGATAAAACCAGGTATCCTCCAGGCTTTAAAACCCGATGGGTTTCATTTAAAAAGCCGTGGTCATCCTGGATATGCTCGATTGTTTCAAAGCTGATGATGTTGTGAAAACTTTCTGCCTTAAAGGGTAGGCAGATTCCTGAAGCCTGTAAAAATGAAAGCCCTGGTTCCTGGTAGGTTATTTTACAGTTTTGCAAAGCGTCCAAGTTGATGTCTACTCCAAGTAGCCTAGCATTTAAACACTTTTTTAGAAACTGAGTGCCGTAGCCGGTACCAGAGGCGATGTCGAGAAGAAATCCAGAAGTAACTTTTGTACAGGCAAATTTATAACGGGCCAGATGTTCTTGAAAAAATAAATTTTCGGGAACTGCATCCATCCTTTCAACAACGCCTGTCTTGGTCAATAGGCGTAATCTCGTTTTATTCATGATTTTCTCCTGATTTCTATTATGGTCCTGGGTATGTTCCCAAGACACCTACGGTGTAATTGCGGATCGAATAAAAAGGGGTATCGATCGTAATAGAAGAGGCGGTGTGATACCCATCCAGGAAATTAACCTGTCCTGGGAATGAGCTGTCCTGGCTGCCAACACTTGAAAGGTCATGCGTATCGTTGATCACATTGTTGTACCAGGTGTGGGTACTGGCGTCATAAAAGCTGGCCCGCAAATTAATTTGGTTTGAATTGACCTGTTCCCAACGGATGCGGATCAAATCACCGGGCTCGGGTAAGTTGCGTCCATCATTCAGGGTGGTGGCTTTAGGAAGGGTCCAACTGGCCAGGTCATTTTCCCCCCCGGTCCAGGCATCATAAATCAGTCTGGCTGTGCCATTGACGATCATGGGGGAAACTTCGAGATTTTGTTCGCGGTTGATCTCTTTGTGGAAACCTACCAGGCCAGCAAAGGCGCCGTTCAGTGAAGCATTTCCTGGGAGTGTGCCTTTTGGCCAATCAATTTCAATTTGTGCCCATCCATTGGTCAGGTCAGGCATGCGGTCAAGATTGTGCCCGGACTGCAGACGGTAAGTGGTTGAGTACAGGCCGAAAGCGGGATCAAGGACCAGGTTATTTTTCCAGGTTGACCAATCGATCTGCCATTGAATACCGTTCTGATTACGAAAATCATGATTTTGTAAATTCGCATTAGAACGTAAATCAGGTCCAACTGGAAAAGATTGTGTTTGAGGAGCGTACCATTGATCGACATAGACACTTAATGAAGCTGCCGCATTCGTATGGTTAATTCCAATCGCGGCCCGGTTATAAGTTTCACTGTCCATGTGACCTTGATGGTACCATCCATAAAAATTGCCATTAATCAACACAGCAAACGCTCGTTTGACCCCCGGACCGGACTGTGAATTCAAACCAAAGGTAAAATCGACCCATTGGTCAGTTGGAAATTGACCGTAAATATTAAATTCGGCCGGGTTACCCAATAAATCATATCCGTATATGTATAAAGCGGCTTTCCCGTTTTTATCCTGTCGAACACGCAACCACCATCCATACGAACCACCTGAACTGGGCCAAAAGCCGGCCAGGTCCAGATAACCGGTGGTATTGAGAGCAGTAATCGTTTGTGAGGGTAGATAAACTGAAGCCCGCTGCCAGAACCATTTGCCAGGCCTTTCACCCCAAATATGATCTCCTGCGCGATCAAGTAAATTCAGGGCGCCGATGCTGGCCGAACTGCCACTCCCTGACGTGACTAATCGAGCAGAACTGTTTCCGGCCGCCGGATGATCGTTACTCTGGGAGACTGTCCCGGAACCACCCATGAGAGTCATTATCTGCCAGGTATTTAACGCACCTTCAAATGACTCGAGGATAGTGCCTGGTACTGAGGTAAGTGTTGGGGTCGCGGATGTGGAAAAAGCCTGAGTCGATGTTGATGTAAAAGGTAAAGTATTTGTTGGGGTTTTTGAAGGCGTGTGGGTCTGAGAAGGAGAACCATTTGGGACGGTTGAGGTGGCTGTATGCGGACCTATAACGGTGGCCGTCAGTGTTTGGCTTGGTTTTAGAATACCGGAAATATAGGGAAAGAAGAATGAATAGATACCTTGAAGCCCCAATGGGGATGGTCCAATGACTGTCGTGGGAGTTACACCCATTTGATCGCCTGGGCTGCCGGATGCTCTATAATCTAGTCTCCATATATCGATTAACGCAAAGGTAACAATCAGAACAAGGCCTGTCCCAAATAGGACCAAATTACGTTTAGTATGATTCATTGATGGATGACTGGTAGATACAGGCCATATAGGGTATTAATGGCCAGCGTGTCTTGGATATTTCTATGGGTCAGATCACAGTTAGCTGAAGTGACGTTGACTTTATTCACCAGGGTACCTGGATATAACGGTGTTGAAATATTTATGCTGATTGTGCTGGTTTTTGAAGGGTTGAATGCGGTTGAATCATTACAACTGACGATATTCGTATTCTCGGTATAGGTACATGACCACAGGGGATCACTCAATACATTAACGAATTTTATCCCTACAGGTAATAAATCCACTACTTTTGTGTTTACCGCCGCATCAGGCCCATGATTGTTGGTTACGAGGGTATACGACAATGGGTTCCCTGCAATCAGGGAGGTTGTATTGTATGAAGTTGCTATTGCCAGAGATGCATTTCCTGAACATGGGAGATACGTCACAACAAAATGATGGCTACCAGGGGATATAGTGATGAAACCGACGTTAACATCTTGCACATTTGTCTGGTTGATAGAAACGGGAGACCCATCGACCATGACGTTATCAAGGTTAAAGATGCCATTTTTAAGGGGAAGCAATGTCGTCAGATCGCCCTGACTGCCCGAGGTTGAATTTAAACTAAAGGATAAGATCCCCTTAGAATTATCCCAGGTCAGGTCAGAATAGTAAGCATCATGCCGGTTGGTAATGAAGTTCACCCATTTGTCGGCGTTCCAAACCGGTATCGCTTTGCTCTGGGCGTAATCCATCATTCCTTCAGCCCAGATCTGAGGCTGTCCCTTGTAAAAATCGACGTCATTCTGGGTTGTTAAGGCTGCATATCCTCCTTGCAGGCTGTTATCCATCAATTTCTGTGCAACGATAAGCGCATTATTACCGCTCAAGCCCTCCAGAGAGGAATCGGTTTGTAAAACTAACTGTTCGTCCACGAGTTGGGTGGCTTGCTGGTATACCGGGATGATCGAGCCATCCGACCGGACGAATTTCATGGGTTGTCCACTGCCCGTGATATAGCCATGAGCCCAACTTCCATCGGATTTTTGCAACCAGGGCCCCCAGGTATAAAAACTGGTGTCCATAGAAACACCATAGTTGACCGCATAATCGGCAGCATCTGTCCAACCAGCCCAGGCGCCCTGGTGATTACGAACTGCCTTTGATAAGGGGATCTGGCAAGTATTAATACCAAAATTAACCTGAAACCATTGGAAACCGATCTTGAAACCATCGACCAGGCTTTTTACGAAGAAAGGCGGATAAAGATCCGGATGATAGGCGTAAGGATGCAAGCCAAACGTGTTACCTTGACTCATCCAGGTCTGAATCTGAGAGCAGGTGGGTCCATCTCCAATAGAAAGACCCATGGTCATCTGACCGGAATGCTGATTGAGGCTGTTGATTTCTACCTGATAATAGTCATTTGGCGGCTGGTAAGGGTTAGCGTGGGCATCGCCGGTCATGATGAGCATAGACATGGCATTGCCGGG
>Ga0066793_10000063_pt1 | contig 32278 bp, 30 predicted proteins | sample PersoiDNA2013189_FD_83876 | JGI IMG/M metagenome (GOLD analysis project Ga0066793, IMG submission 83876) | Permafrost soil microbial communities from the Arctic, to analyse light accelerated degradation of dissolved organic matter (DOM) -... | ecosystem: Environmental > Terrestrial > Soil >... | reverse complement strand
GCAATTCACCGACAACCTCGGCAAGGCGGTCGCGAAAGGCTTTGATCTGCAAGCCGATACGAGCTTGGGCGCATTCACGCTCGAGGCGGCCGTGGGATATACCGACGCGCGCTATGTTGCGACCTCGAAGAACGATCTTGCGATCGATGGCGATGCCATATCGGGACAATCGTCGATTAACGGCAGCCCCGGCGCCAACGCGCCGTGGAACGTCGCGCTTGGACTGCAGTACAACTTCACCGCCGCCGCGCACCCGAGCTTCGCGCGCTTGGATTACGAATACGCAAGTCGCAACCCCTGGCAAGCGGCCATACAAGACCCGCGCTCAGTGCAATACACGCCCTTTCCGACTCCGATCTCCTACACGACCTCTTCGACGACGTTCGTGCAGTTTCGCACCGGCACGAGTTTCGCGGGCTGGCAGGTCTCGTTCTTCGTCGACAACCTGCTCAATTCGCATACGACCACGAACTACGAAAGAACCTTTACCGACGGGAATAATCCGACTTTCCCCCCGCCCGGCCCGCAATACAACAACTACACATTCAGGCCGCGCACTTTTGGAATCACGGGAACGTTGCATCTGTAACGGTTACGCGCAAAGCGCATAACTCGGCGGATCCAGCGCGCACCACGAGCCGCTGGTGGTAGCGTGATTGGCAAGCCACGTTCACAGATAAAAGTCGAATTCCTGAATAAACAGCTCCTCGATGACGGCGGCGTATTCCTTGCGCTTGAGCTCCGCAAAGAGCTTCAAGAAGCGCGCCGGGATGTACTCGGCCAACAGGCTTGATTGCTCGAGGCGATCGAGCGCGGCCAGGAGACCGTTGGGAAACGCCGGATCGAATCCCGATTGCACGCGCCCCTCGGCGGGTGCGGTCGCGCGCAGGCCGTGCGTCATGCCGTGCAGCGCAGCCGCTAGAATGGCGGCGACCACGATATGCGGGCTTGCATCGGCGCCTGCGACCCGGTGCTCGACGCGGCGCGCGGCGCCGTGCGCTGCTGGCACGCGGAATGCGACGCTGCGATTGTTGTGTCCCCAATCGCGGCTTGTGGGCACGAAGGGCCCGAGGTAGCGCCGATACGAATTGAAGTTAGGCGCATAGAAGCCGACTGAGTCGAACATCATGGCCTGCATGCCGGCGACCGCCTGCTGCAGCAAGAGCTCCCCGCCCTCAAGCCCGAAGCGGTTTGCATCCGAGTCATCGGTGATGCTGAGGTGCACATGCATACCGCTGCCGGGTTGGCGCGCAAACGGCTTCGCCATGAAGGACGCCAGCATGCCCATCGACTGAGCGACGCCTTTGACGATTCTTTTCAGAAGCACGGCATGATCGGCGGCCAGCAACGGGTCGGCGACGTGCCGCAGGTTGACTTCGTACTGGCCGATGCCGTACTCGGCGACTGCGCCGCACACCGGCACGCCCTGCTGCGCCGCTGCGGCTGCCACGCTGTCGAGAAAGACCGAACCATCCTCGATCGCGTCCATCGACAGATTCGCCGCGCGCCGCGGCGGCCCGCCGCGCCCGGGAAGGGATGCGAGCGCAATGCCGCCGTCGGCGCGGCGTGCAGGATCGAGCAGGTAAAATTCAAGCTCGCAGGCAATAACCGGATGCACGCCCGCCCGATGGCATTGGGCGACGACTGCGGCGAGCAGCACCCGCGGATCAAACCACAGCGTTTGCCGGCTCACTGCATGGCGCATGCTGCACAGCACTTGCGCAACGGCGGACTTCGCCCATGGAACGCGATGCAGCGTGCCTGCGAGCGGCACGGCAGTACCGTCGGGATCGCCATCGGATGCGCCCATGCCCTGCACATTGTGTCCGAGGCCGCGCACGTCAGCGATCAGCGCGCAAGAAGAGAACTGCACGCCGTCGGTAAAGACCTTGCGGGCATCGTCGACCGACAAGCGTTTGCCGAGCGTGTTGCCGTTGACGTCGATGATGAACGCATCGAGCGCTTCCACATCCGGATGTGCGCGCGAGAATTCCTGCCACTCCGCCGCCGCGGCTACTGCGCCATTCGACTCGATCATGATTGCTGCTCGCTTCAAAGTTGTGGTTGCGCAATTTACAGGCGGTCGCGCAGCGCAAAGAGCGACATGGCCGCGACCAGTGTCGGCCAGCGCAGCGCCGCACCGCCCGGAAAACGCGGTACCGGCACGCGGGCAAACGCATCGAACGCGTGCCGCTCACCAGCGATCGCATCGGCGAGAATCTTGCCGGCGTAAGGCGCGAGCAGAACCCCAAGGCCCGAGAAGCCGCTCGCGTTGTAGAACCCGGGCTCGATCTCGCGAATGAACGGCATGCGGCTCGGCGTGATGGCGAGAGTTCCCCCCCACGCGTAGTCGAACCGCACTGTGCGCAGCTGCGGGAACACTTTGCCCATATGCGGTCGCACGCAGCCTGCGATGTCCTTTGGAAACCGGTAGCTATAGTTCTCGCCGCCGCCGAACAAGAGCCGATGATCAACCGTCATGCGGTAATAGTTCACGACGAAGCGCGAGTCCGCGACCGCATAGCCGTTTCTTACAACCGCCGCCGCGCGCTCGGCGCCGAGAGGCTCCGTGACCGCAATGAAGTTGTTGATCGGCATGACATGCGCTTCGACCGTGCCGGAGATTCCGCGCAAATAACCGTTGCAGGCCAGGATCACCTGACTTGCACGCACCTCGGCTGCGCGTGTCGTCACCCTAAATGCGCCGCCCGTACGCTCGACCTTCAGGACTTCAGCCCCCTCGTGCAGTTGCGCACCGTGGCCCTGCGCAGCGCGCGCGATGCCCAGCACTAAATTAAGCGGGTGCAGATGGCCGCCGCGCGCATCAAAGGACGCGCCGTAGTAGCCGTCCGTGCCGATGAGCGCGCGGATCTCCTCCTGGTCGACGTAGCGGATGTGCTGGTAGCCGTACTTTTCCTGCAAATGCGCAACATAGCGACGGGTGTCGCGTGTGTAGCGCGCTTTATGGTCCGCGTGCAGCAGGCCCGGCCGGTAGTCGCACTCGATGCCGTAGCTCTCGATCAGTGCATCAAGATGCGCGCGTGCGTCGAGCGCAAGCTCCCAGAGCTTGTGGGCGTCTGCAGCACCCACCTTGCCTTCGAGCCAGTTCTGGTTGCGGCGCAGCCCCACGTGGACCTGGCCGCCGTTACGTCCGGACGCGCCCCAACCCAGACGCGACTGCTCCAGAAGTTTGACGCTGAGTCCGCGGCGCGCGAGGTGCAGCGCCGCCGCGCAGCCTGTAAAGCCGCCGCCGATGATGCAGACATCGCAACTATGAGCGCCCTCAAGCGCCGTTGCGGCAACAGCATGCGCGACGCTCGCCGCATAGTACGAGGGCGCGTGGATGCTGCTCGGGGCGAGCGCGTTTGCAGATTGGCGATTCGACATGGGGCGGCCCGCGCAACGACGCGGTCAAGACGGCGGCCATCAGCCGCTAAATGTGTGATCACAGATTCTGTGAAACGAGCATACACGAAGCCTCAACCCGCGCCAAGATCACGCGCCTTGTGCGCCGCGGCCGCAAAGCCGCTCGCACCGATCAAGCCCATGCCGTCGCGGATGTCAGCGAGAAGTGCGCGCTTTAAGTGTGTGGCATTGTGAGCGCGCATCGCGCGTAGCATGACTTCGTGCTGGTCGGTGAGATTGGCGGTGCCGAAGCGGCCGTACACGACCCGCATAAACGGCCCGAATTGCAGCCATAGGGTTTCGATGAGCTGCAGGAGCGTGCGCCGCGGCTGCGCCGAGTAGATGAGAAAGTGGAAGCTGTAATTGCCTTCCATGTAGGCGTTGACGTCACCGCTCTTGAGCGCCTTGCCAATGGAGTCATCGATCGATTTCAGTTTCTTCAAGCGCGCCGGGTCGATGTGCGGCAGCGCGGCAACCGCGGCTTCCGGTTCAAGTAGTTCGCGGCAACGCAGCAGATCACGAAACCGGTCCGCCGTCATCGGCGGCACGACGATCTTTCGTTTGGAGCGGATCTGCACCGCGCCATCGGCGGCAAGACGGCTCAATGCTTCACGCACCGGCGTTTGGCTTACGCCCAATTCCAGCGCAAGCCCGCGCGTCGACAAAGTACTGCCCGGCATGATCCGCCCAGTCACGAAGCGCCGGCGCAACTCCTGGTGCACGTTGGCATGCAGCAAGGACCCGACAGTCGCTCGTGAAGCCGGCAAACTGCTGTCAGGCCGCGGCGGCAAGCGCACGCAGCTGCGCGTGCGCTTCGGTCAGCGAGCGTTCGAGAATCTCCACCAGCCGATCGATCTCGGCGTGCGTGATGATGAGCGGCGGACACGTCACGATTGAATCGCGGATGGCGCGCACCATGAGGCCATTTCTGATGCAGGCATCGCGCACAATCGGTCCGGCCGTGCCCTCCTTGCCGCAGAATCTCTCGTTGGTGCCGCGGCGCGCGACGATCTCGAGCGCGCCGATCAAGCCGAGGGAGCGCGTCTCGCCTACGATCGCATGGCCATTCAAGCGCGCAAGTGCGCTTGCAAGATAGGGCCCCACGTCGGCCGCGACCCGCTCCACTAAATGCTCGCGCGCGATGATCTCGAGATTCTTCAATGCAACCGCCGCCGCCGTCGGATGGCCCGAATAGGTGTAGCCGTGCACGAAGTCGCCGCCCGCGCGCTTCAGCTCCGCGACGATGGGCGCAGCGACTGCGGTCGCGGAAATCGGCAGATAACCCGACGATAGGCCCTTTGCCATCGAGACGATGTCCGGTTTGATGCCGTAGTGCTGAAAGCCGAACCAGCGACCTAAGCGCCCAAACCCGCAGATCACCTCGTCGATGATGAGCAGAATCCCATATTTGCGGCAAATGGCGGCAACCAGCGGCCAATAGCCCGGTGGCGGAATAATGACGCCGCCCGCGCCTTGCACCGGCTCGCCGATAAAGGCGGCGACATTCTCCGGACCGACCTCGAGAATGCGCGTCTCGATCGCTTGCGCTGCGCGCGCAGCGAACTCGGCCGGGTCCTCGCCAAATCCTTCGCCGAACCAATAGGGCTGCATGACGTGTGCAATGCCGGGAATCGGCAGCCCGCCTTGGGCGTGCATGGCCTTCATGCCGCCCAAGCTTGCGCCGGCGACGGTTGAGCCGTGATAAGCGTTCCAGCGGCTGATGAAAATCTGCCGCTGCGGTTGGCCGCGCAACGCCCAATAGTGGCGCGCGAGCCGAAAAGCCGTGTCGTTGGCTTCCGATCCGGAGCTACCAAAGAAGATGTGGGTGAGGTCGTTGCCCAAGCGGGACGCGACCTGCGCTGCGAGGCGAATGGCCGGCGCCGTCGCTGTCTTGAAGAACGTATTGTAGAAAGGCAGCTCGAGCATCTGCTCGTAGGCTGCACGCGCAAGCTCCTCGCGGCCGTAGCCGACGTTCACGCACCACAGGCCCGCCATGCCGTCCAGCATGGAGTGCCCTTCCGCATCATGGATCGTGCAGCCGTCCGCCCGCACGATAATGCGGCTGCCGCCCAGCTCCTCTTGCAGTTTGTAATCGCTCTGCGCCGGCAGATGATGCGCAACATCCATGCGCCGGAGTTCCGCAAGGTCTGCGCTCGACATCGGGTTCTTCATGGTAGGCAAACTACCGGCGCGCGCTCCTGCCGTCAAGAATCTGTGATCGCAGATTGGCCGAGTCGAATCCAAGCTGCGGATGTTGCGGAGATTGTGCCGGAGGTGCTGCGAGCGGCGCACGCGATCATTGCGGCGGCATGATAGTTAAACACTACCCCACGCATGTTCGCGCGCTACCGTAGTCTTTCGCTCAATGAATGCCCGGGTCCGTGCCTACGATCTAAATCTTTGTCACAAGTCAGGCATGGTCACCGTTCGAGCTGTCCACGAATAGTTCATCTATTGCACAGCTCCAGGGTAAACAACAGCGTCGGGACAGGCATCCGTCGCTTCGACCCCGTCAGCCCCGCGAGCCTGACGAACCTCTTCGAGCGCATCGTCGTATTCCGGGTAAATTGGTGGATCGCGCACTGGCTCGGGCTCTGGCGGGTCCGCGGGCGCGGGCGGGGTGTGCGGATCAGACGGTTGTGGACGTTCCGTACCAAGTTCAGAGGCATTGGTCATGAAGCTTCTCCTGTACTGCCGGCCACACAATAAGACACGTGATGTTAAGGCCGAGTCGGTGGAGGACGTATGCCGATGTGGCGATTGCCGCACCGGTGTGTCGGCGCCTGCTGACGATGATCGTCGGCAAGCGAAGATCAGGCGTGTGCCGCGCTGTTTGCGGAACACGCCATGAAACTTCAATCCCCGTAAAGACGCAATCTGGGGGCTAGTGCGCTTTGACTTCCAGGTTGTTTTCGACGTGCGATACGCCCTTAACGCCGCTCGCATCCTGTTCGGCCTTCTGCTTCTCGGCATCCGAATTCACGTTACCCTTAAGCATCACAATGCCGTCCTTGGTGGTGACGTGAATGTGCCTGGCCTTGGTCACGCTGTCTTTTGTTAGCTCAGCCTTGACCTTGGTTGTAATATAAGAATCCGTAACCGGCTGGTCGCTTTTCATGGTCGAATCGTCGGCGAAGGCCGCACCGGACACCAATGCCAAGCTCACGGCGCTCGCTGCTACCCATATTTTTCTGCCACGCATACACACACCTCATATGAAAGAAATCGTCGCTGTAAAAACCCCCGAAGACAGCTTCGGTTCCTCCTGCCGACGGGTTCTTGCGAGCAGCGATGCAGCCCCCAGGGTTGGGGCGCCCCGAGAGCGCACAAGATCGCGCGAACCATTGATTTCATATACTTTTCGTAAGCGCGGAGTTGGACAGCACACAGCTGCAATGCACAACGCATGGCCCCTTTTGCTGACCACTGCCGGGGCGCTTTTGCGCCGCTGCGGCGCGCTTGGGCGCTGAACAGGCTGTTTGAGTGGCATATATGACAAACGCAAGCCGGTTGCATCCCGACAGCTCCGACCTTGACCTGCGCGCACTGTGGATGCCGTTTACGCACAACCGCTATTTCAAGAAACATCCGCTGCTGGTTACCGGCGCGCGCGGCTGTCATTACACATTGGCGGACGGCCGAACCGTATTTGACTGCCTGTCGGGGCTGTGGTGCTCACCGCTCGGTCACGCACACCCGGCCATCGTCAGCGCCGTGCAGCGCCAAGTCGAGAACCTCGACTACAGCCCGGGCTTTCAGATCGGCCACGCGGCAGCGTTCACTCTGGCCGCCAAGATCGCCGCGCTCGCCGGCCGACCGAATGACCAGGTGTTCTTTGTGAACTCCGGCTCGGAGGCCATCGATTCGGCTATGAAGATCGCGGTCGGCTACCACCGCGTGAAAGGCGAAGCCACCCGTACACGCTTCATCGGCCGTGAGCGCGCTTACCACGGCGTGGGTTTGGGCGGCATCTCGATCGGCGGAATAGCAGCCAACCGCAAAATGTTCGGGTCCCTCATGGTCGCAGGCGTCGATCATCTGCCGCACACCTGGAACCCCAAGCACATGGCATACAGCCGTGGGGAGCCCGAATGGGGCGCGCATCTGGCTGACGATCTCGAGCGGATCGTGACACTTCACGACGCGTCAAATATTGCCGCCGTCGTCGTGGAGCCGATGCAAGGCTCGAGCGGTGTCATCGTGCCGCCGAAGGGCTACCTGCAGCGACTGCGAGAGATCTGCTCACGGCACCGCATTCTCTTGATCTTCGACGAGGTCATTACGGGCTTCGGCCGCCTGGGCAAGCCCTTTGCAGCGGACTACTTCGGCGTCGTGCCGGACATGATCACATTCGCGAAGGCTGTCAGTAACGGTGTGGTTCCGCTCGGAGGCGTACTGGTTCGCGAGGAAATCTATCAGGCATTCATGACGGGGCCCGCGCACGCGATCGAATTTTCTCACGGCTACACCTATTCCGGTCATCCGCTCGCCATAGCGGCGGGGCACGCCGCACTCGACACGCTCGCGAGCGAGCGGCTGTTTGATCGCGCCGCACGGCTCGCGCCAGTCCTCGAGAACGCAATGCATTCGCTCCAAGGCGAACCGCATGTAACTGACATCCGCAATATCGGCCTTGCCGCAGCGCTTGAGTGCGCGCCGGTCGCGGGCCAGCCGGGCGTTGCGGCAATGCGCGTGTTCGAAAGGGCACTTGATGAGGGCCTGCTCGTGCGCTTCGCTGGTGATGCCATCGCTGTTGCGCCGCCATTCATCTGCAGTGAGAACGACATCGTGGCTATGGTCGAAGGACTGCGGCGGGCGTTACGCGCCGTGCCGATTGTCTGAGGAGAACTTTCTGTGAGTGTTGCTCAAATATCGCCGCTTGCCGCATCAACTGCGCTCGTCAGCCATTGGATTGGCGGCAGAATGGTCGACCCGCTTGGAGCGCGAGTCGCGGTGTTCAATCCTTCGTATGGACGACAGGTGCGCGAACTGGCGCTCGCAACCGCGGCCGAAGTGGACACCGCGGTGCAATGCGCATCGAGCGCATTTCGCGGCTGGGCGGATGTGCCGCCACCGCGCCGCGCGCGCGTCATGTTTCGTTTCCAGGAACTCCTCAATCAGAATGTGCAGCGCATCGCACGCGCGCTGAGTGAAGAGCACGGCAAGACTCTGCCCGATGCGCAGGCTGAGGTGGCACGCGGCCTAGACGTCGTGGAGTTCGCGTGCGGTGCACCGCAGCTTCTGAAGGGCGAGTTCAGCGATAGCGTCGGCGCGGGTGTTGACAGCTATTGCTGGCGCCAGCCGCTCGGCGTGGTGGTTGGCATCACGCCGTTCAATTTTCCGGCGATGGTGCCGATGTGGATGTTCCCGATCGCGTTGGTCTGCGGGAACGCTTTCATTCTGAAGCCTTCCGAGCGCGATCCTTCGGTCTCGCTCCTGCTCGCGGAACTGCTGCAGGAGGCGGGGCTTCCGGACGGGGTGTTCAACGTCGTTCAAGGCGACAAGGTCGCGGTCGACGCGCTCCTTGCGCATCCACTCGTCGCGGCAGTGAGCTTTGTTGGCTCCACTGCGGTTGCACGCCACATCCAGGCGGAAGGTATGGCGCATGGCAAGCGCGTGCAGGCCTTGGGCGGCGCGAAAAACCACATGGTGATCATGCCTGATGCGGATCTGCAAGCCGCAACCGAGGCGCTCGTGGGCGCGGCCTACGGATCAGCGGGCGAGCGCTGCATGGCCATCTCCGTCGCAGTGGCCGTGGGTGGTGCCACGGCGGACGCTTTGATAGAACAGCTGCTCAAACGTGCCGGGCAGCTTAAAGTTGGGCCGCCCGACGCGAGCGGAATCGAGATGGGACCGCTGGTGACCAAGGCGCACCTTGAGCGGGTGCGCGGCTACATCGATCTCGGCGTCGCGGAAGGCGCGCATCTCGTCCTCGATGGGCGCGATCTTACCGTTGCCGGTCATGAGTCCGGCTACTTCCTCGGGCCCACATTATTTGACGCCGTACGCGCGCAAATGCGCATCTACCGCGAGGAAATCTTTGGACCTGTTTTATGTGTCGTGCGCGTGCCCGATATCGCGGCAGCCGTGCAACTCATCAACGCCCACGAGTACGCAAACGGCACCGCCATATTCACCCGCAGCGGCGAGGCCGCGCGCGATTTCGCACGCGCGATTGAAGTTGGCATGGTGGGCGTCAATGTTCCGATCCCCGTGCCAATGGCCTTCCACAGCTTTGGCGGTTGGCGTAATTCGCTGTTCGGAGATCACAGCATGCACGGCGCCGAAGGCGTGCGCTTCTATACGCGCCTGAAGACCGTTACGCAGCGCTGGCCGGGAGCGCAAGCGGTGAAGGCCGACTTTGCCATGCCCGCAAAGCAGTAGCTGCTGCGGCATCGCTCGATGTCGATCCGTTACGCACTCTGACAGAGTTGCGCCGCGCCGTGCATATGGCGTGTCAGCTATTCGTGCGCGCCAGCAGGCTATGCCATCCCACCTCGCGCGCCCGCAAGGCTGCGAGAAAGGGTTCTTTCGTCTGTGAACACGTTGAGAACAGTATCGATCACGCGGTCTGGTTTCATCGTGCGGTGCGCGTTGATGATTGGCTCCTCTACTCGATCGACAGTCCGAACGCATCGGGCGCGCGCGGCTTTACGCGCGCCAGCTTCTTTACGCGTGACGGGCGGCTGATTGCGAGTACCGCTCAGGAAGGCCTCATGCGCGCTCGCAGGGCAAGCCGTGCACCATTGGAGCGCATAGGATAGGCACGAGCCTGGCATGATACGGTGTATCCTCACCGCACCATGGATCCGATGCGTTTATCCCGAGCACCGCCGCTGCGCAACCTGCGCGCGTTCTGCATTGCTGCGCGACACAGGAGCTTCAAAGCTGCTGCGGATGAACTTTCCCTGACTCCATCGGCCGTGAGTCATCAAATGAAGGAGCTCGAAGAGGTCTTGGGCGTGCGGCTCTTCGAGCGCAAGACCCGTGCGCTTGGGCTGACGACCGCCGGGCATACACTGCTTGATGAAATCGCACCGCTTCTGGACACGATGGACCGCAGCCTCGCACAGTTCTCGCGCCGCAACCGCCGGCGTAACGTGCGGGTACGGTTACCGCCGTTCTTCGCAAGCGAGCTCTTCGTGCCACGGCTTGAGAGCTTCTTTGCGCTGCATCCGGGCATTGACATCCAAGTGGACACCGTCGACCCGTGGCCTTCCGAGCATCCCTTGAGCGCGGATGTCTCCATCGTACTCACGAACACAAAGCCGCAGGGCGTCAAAGCCGTGCGCCTCTTCCCGGTGACGCTTGCCGCCGTGTGCGCACGAGGCTTTGCGGCCTCGGTTGCGCGCCTGGGGCGCGAGGCGTTCCGCGAAACCGCGCTCATCGTGCAAAAGGCTCGGCCATTTGCCTGGTCTAATTGGGCAAACGAGTTAGGACTTGATACTCCGGAGCCGCGCAACATCATTGAGCTCGACACGATGTTTTCAGTAGTACGCGCGGCCGAACGCGGCATCGGCATCGCGCTCGTGCCCGAAATCCTTTGCGATGCGTGGTTCCGCTCCGGCGCCCTGGTGCGCCTATTTTCTCTGCAGCTCGAGACCGACGACGCGTATTTTCTCGTCAGTCGACTCAAGGATGCAGACAAGCCCGAGGTCACCGCGATCACCGACTGGACGCTCGGCCAGTTTTGTCGCCAACCCGAGCTGCAACCGCAAAGCGCCTAAGTGTTGTCGACATGCCTGCCGGGCGACGCAGGCATTGAGCTGCAATCAAAGATTCGCAAATTCCTCAGGGGTATCAACGTCAAGGAGCGCGGCAAGTGGCGCGTCCACGACTAGCGCCTGCGCACGATGGCGATCGATTACCGCCTGCCCGCAGCCCTCACCCGCTGTGGCGAGAAGCTCCGGGAAGAGTACGCGCCGGAACAGCACGGGCGGGGCTGACGTGCTGCCGTAACGCGAGGTTATGAGGGGCGCCGCGGACGATTCCGCCGCCGTTGCAAGCGCTCGCAGCATTTGCTCCGTCACATTGACCATGTCGGCGAGCATGACAACTGCAGCGTCCGCGGCATGCGGCACGCATTCAAGTCCTGCGTGCAATGAGCTACTCATCGGGCCGCCGCTATCGGCGTTGAAGGCGAACCGACAGTCGAGCCCGGCTAGTGCCGCCTGCACGCGCGCGGCCTCGTGACCCAAGACGACAATGAGCAGATCAAAACCCGCGGCTAAGGCGCGCTGACAGGCGCGGCGCACGAGGGGCTCGCCGTCGAGCGGCAGGAGGAGCTTGTTTGTTCCCATGCGGCGTGATGCGCCGGCGGCGAGCACGATAGCCGCGATCCGCGCCGTATTACCTGACATCGCGATGCGCTAGCGGGGCGTCTAAAAGCATGACTCGTCGGCGCATTCCGGGTACCCTGCGCTCGCTTTGGCCGATCGGCCAAAGCGTAAGGAGACATGCATGAAACTTTCGATGTATCAGGCCTCGGTTACCGCATTCACGCGCCAGCTCAACAATTTGGTCGCGATTCTCAACAAGGGGGCGGCGCACGCAGACGCGAAGAAGATCGATCCCAAGGTGCTGATCAACAGCCGGCTCTTTCCCGACATGTTTCCGCTCGTGCGGCAGATCCAAATCGCGACCGAGGCGGCGCGCGGCGGCGCGGCGCGTCTTGCCGGGGTCGAAGTGCCCGCGCAGGAAGACAACGAAACGACCTTCCCCGAGCTCGTGGCACGGATTCGCAAGACCGTCGCTTACCTGGAGACGTTGAAGGCGGAACAGTTTGATGGCTCCGAAGACCGGACCATCACTTGGCAGACGCGCAGCAGCACCAAGACGATGCAGGGCCTGCCTTATCTGCAAAACCACATTCTGCCGAATCTGTATTTCCATATCACCACGGCCTACAACATCCTGCGGCACTCGGGCGTGGAGCTCGGCAAACAGGATTTCCTCGGCAAGCCCTGAAGTACGCCACGCAAAACGTCGCTTCAACCGCACGGCTTCGCCCACGGCAGCGTATCCAAATCGAGGTTGCCGCCGCTTAGGATGATGCCGACGCGCTTGTCCGCGATATTGAGCTTGTCTTCCAGAAGTGCTGCATAGGGCACCGCAGCGGATGGCTCGATGATGATCTTCATCACTTCCCAGATCGTGCGCATCGCGCGCACGATCGACTCCTCGGACACCGTGACAATCTCATCGACGTAGCGTTGGATCTCGGGAAAGGTGTGCTTGCCGAGCGAGCTTCTCAAGCCATCCGCGATGGTTTGCGGATTGACGCTCGGAATGATGTGGCCGGCTTTGAAGGAGCGATATGCATCGTCCGCACCAGCGGGCTCGACGCCTACGATACGGATGCTGGGTTTCAGACTCTTGCCCGCGACTGCAACACCGCTCAAGTGCCCGCCGCCGCCGACCGGACACAGGAGTAGATCGAGCTCGGGAATGCTCTCGAGCAGCTCCACCGCCGTCGTGCCCTGCCCCGCCATCACGCGCACATCATCATAGGGATGAATGAGTGCAGCCCCGGTGTCGGCGACCAGGCGCGCGCAAGTGCTTTCGCGCGCTGCGAGCGTGGGCTCACACAAGACAATGCGCCCGCCATAGCGCGCGACCGCAGCCTGCTTCGCCCGCGATGCATTATTGGGCATGACGATATGAGCGGGAATGCCGCGCAAGGCCGCCGCGCGCGCGAGCGCCGCAGCATGGTTGCCGGACGAATGCGTAGCGACTCCGCGTCGGGCTTCCTCATCGGAAAGCAAGAAGACGGCGTTAGTCGCCCCACGCGCCTTGAATGCGCCGACTTTCTGGAAGTTCTCGCACTTGAAGAAAAGTCGCGCGCGCGCCTGCGCGTCAAGCGTTGCGCTCGTCAGCACGGGGGTGCGCTTGATCTTGTCCTTGATGCGCGCGTGGGCTTCGCGGATGAGCGCCAGGGTCAGGCCCATGTCACGGCAGTCTGCGTAGCGATTCTTGTTTGACAGTCATGCTAACCCCCTGTTTCGTGAGGCGATTCATTATATAAGCCGCGACTGCCTTATCGAAGCAAGAAAGCCGATCAACAGAGCCGCCTGCTATTCTTGTAACATGATGATTTATAATATTATTATTACTGTGTATTTGTCTAGTACTGTACATTTATATAGGCTCTGTAGTCCATGCCTCTACCGAGCCCTCTTTCCCGCCTTCCCCTGGAGCAGATCCCGGGAGTCTGGCGTGGGCATGAGCTTGCAGCCGTCAAAGCCCGCTCCACTGGCCATGCGGCGCTCGATGCCTTACTGCCCGGCGGCGGCTGGCCGATCGGAGCTCTGACAGAGCTCGTTCCTTTAATAGAAGGCATCGGTGAAGTCGATGTGCTGCGCACAACCCTCAAACGGCTGTGCGATGAGAAGCGGCATATTGTTTTCGTGCGCCCGCCGTACATTCCGTACGCCCCGGCTTTGTTGCGCGCGGGTTTGCCGCTGCCGCGGGTGCTGTGGATCGATGCGGCCCAGGATGAGGATGCGCGCTGGGCAGCGGAACAGACCCTGCGCGAGGGAGCAGCGGGAGCTGTGCTCTTGTGGAGCTCCGCGATTGCTGACCGGCCTTTGCGTCGTCTGCAACTCGCAGCCGAAGCAGGACAGTCCCTCGCCTTTATCTATCGGCCCGCCGTAACACTCAATAATTCCTCGCCCGCAGCGCTGCGCATCGTGTTGCGGCCGGCGCCTAGTGCGCTGGGTGTGGAAGTGTTGAAGGCCCGCGGTGGGCGCGCCGGTTTCGTGTTCCTTCCTGTTGACACCAGTGTTTGATGAGACACTGTCGTGCTGTGGCTGTGCATTTCCTCTCCCGTTCAGGACAAACACGCCCTGAAAGCGCTTGCCAGCTGGGCGGGACAATTCAGTAGTTGCGTCTGTTTCGACACTGAGCGCTGGCTCTTGTGGCTCGAGATCGGCTCGAGCCTGCGCTATTTCAGCGGTCTTGCTGTGCTTCTCGAGAAAGTGGCGGCGGGCTTAACTGCGCTCGGGCTTACCGCCACCACGGGCGTAGCGCCCACCCCGGAAGCCGCGGCACTCCTCACCCGACAACCGCAGGTGCTGCCCGTCCTCAAGCTCAATCAGCTGCAGCAGGCGATTGCATCGCTGCCGCTCAATGAACTTGCCCTGTTTCCCGCAGTCATCGGCGGCTTGCAGGCAAGCGGAGTGACGACCGTAGGAGAGCTGCTCGCTCTGCCGCGCGCTGCACTGGCGCGGCGCTGGGGCATGCAGCTCACGGACTATCTGCAACGACTGCTCGGCGAGCGCCCGGATCCGCGCAAACCTTACCGCGCCCCGCAGACCTATCATCGCAGATTCGATTTCGCAGAAGCGGTGAAGACGGTCGAAGGATTGCTCTTTCCGCTGCGGCGCATCCTGTACGAATTGCAGGGTTATCTGCGCGGGCGGGATGCCGCGCTGCAGACGCTCAACGTGGCCTTCCGCCATCATGATCATGCGGATACCGTGCTGATATTGCGCACCACCGATCCGCAGCGCGATGCGCTGCGGCTCTTTGCCCTGGTGCGCGAAAAGCTGGAGCGCACGCAGCTGCCCGGCGCCGTGATGGAGATCAGGCTCGCCGTCGAGCGCTTCGTCGCCTTGCGCGATACGCAGCTGCACCTGTGGGATGAAGGACAGCGCAATGATGCCGGTTGGTCCGACCTTCTCGATAAACTGCGCGCACGCCTCGGTGATCAGGCCGTGCGGCGCCTTGGCTTGCGCGATGATCATCGCCCCGAGAAAGCCTGGTGTGTGGAGGATGGAGCAGCAACTTCCGATCTTCCGCCGGCCTTTCCCGATCGGCCCTTGTGGCTGCTTTCGCCGCGGCCGATTCAGCGGCTACCCAAGCTTCTCGGGAAACCCGAGCGGATCGAAGCGGGCTGGTGGACGGGAGAGGATTCGAGCCGCGACTACTACATCGCACAAACCGCGGAAGGCAGTCGCTGGTGGCTGTACCGGGAAGCGGCAACCTCGCGCTGGTTCCTGCAGGGCATCTGGGCATGAGCTACGCCGAGCTTCTGTGCGCGAGCCATTTCAGCTTTCAGCGCGGCGCTTCGCATCCGTATGAGCTCGTCGGGCGTGCGCAGCAGCTCGGTTATGCGGCGCTTGCGATCACCGATGAGTGCTCGCTCGCCGGCATCGTACGCGCGCACGACGCGGCAAAAGACGCCGGCATCAAATTAATTATTGGCAGCCAGTTTCGCTTCCCCCAAGAAGAGCGCGTCGTCCTGCTCGCGCCCAATCATGAGGCCTACACCCAGCTGTGCGAATTCATCACGCAGGCGCGGTGCCGCTCGAAAAAGGGCACTTATGCCATCTCCCGCGAAGCCTTTGAAGACGGCCTCGGGCACTGCATCGGTCTTTGCATGCCGGCCGCCGGCGTCGATGAGGATGTCGTTCGCTGGTTCGCACAGCTTGCCCTCTCCGGGCGCTACCTTGCCTTCACGCATGGACTTGCGCAGGACAGCGAGCGGCGCCTCAAGACGCTGCGCAAACTCGGCGCCGAGAACGGTCTGCCACTCGTTGCAGTAGGGGACGTGCACTATCACCTGCGCGAACGGCGGCCTTTGCACGATGTCTTGACGGCGGTACGCCTTGGAACCACGGTCGATCAGATCGGTCGTGCGGCATTCGCGAACGGCGAGCGGCACCTGCGGCCGCTTGCGACGCTGCGCAAGCTCTACCCTTGCGAGCTCCTCGCGGCGACGCTCGACATCGCAAGCGCGTGTTCCTTCTCGCTCGATGCTCTGCACTACGAATATCCCGAAGAGCTCGTGCCCAAAGGAGTGAGCGCCCTTGAGCACCTGCGCAAATTGACCCTGGAAGGCGCCGCGCGTCGCTGGCCCGCGGGCACGCCCTGTGAGGTTCGAGCGCAGATCGACAAAGAGCTCGCACTCATTGCCGTGCTGCGCTACGAGCACTATTTCCTTACCGTCGAGGACATGGTGCGCTTCGCGCGCTCCCAGAACATTCTCTGCCAGGGCCGCGGCAGCGCCGCGAATTCCGCCGTCTGCTATTGCCTGGGCGTCACTGCGGTCGACCCGGCGCGCGTCAGCATGCTCTTCGAACGCTTCGTCTCCAAGGAGCGCGCCGAGCCGCCGGACATCGACATTGACTTCGAGCATGAGCGTCGCGAGGAGGTCATTCAGTACGTCTATAACAGGTACGGCCGCCACCGCACGGCGCTCGCTGCGACCGTCATCTGCTACCGCCGCCGCATGGCGGTGCGCGATGTCGGCAAGGCACTCGGCCTGTCGCTCAAGGTGGTAAATGCACTGTCGCAATCCCTGCAATGGTTCGACGGTGCATCGCAGCTGCCAGAGCAGCTCGTGAAGCTGGGATTTGATCCGCAGGTGCGCGTGGCGCGCCAGCTCGTCGTGCTCGTCAACCAACTCATCGGCTTTCCGCGTCATCTTTCGCAGCACGTGGGCGGCTTTGTGATCTCACAGCATCCCTTGTCGACGCTCGTGCCCATTGAGAACGCCGCGATGGTCGATCGGACCGTCATTCAATGGGACAAGAACGATCTTGAATCCCTGGGCCTTTTGAAAGTGGATTGTCTTGCGCTCGGCATGCTCACCGCCGTGCGTCGAGCACTTGATCTCGTCAGCCTGTTTCGCGGCCGGCCCTTCAGGATGGAGGATATCCCCGACGGCGATGCCGCGACCTATGACATGCTCTGCCGCGGCGAATCCATCGGTGTTTTTCAGGTCGAATCACGCGCACAGATGACGATGCTGCCGCGCCTGAAGCCGCGCTGCTACTACGATCTCGTGATTCAGGTCGCCATCATTCGCCCCGGACCGATTCAAGGCGGCATGGTGCATCCGTACCTGCGCCGCCGGCAGGGAGAGGAAGAGGTCGAGTATCCGAGTGCTGCGCTTGAGAAAGTGTTGAAGCGCACCTGTGGCGTGCCGCTCTTTCAGGAACAGGTGATGGAGATTGCCATCGTCGCCGCCGGCTTCACCCCGGGTGAGGCGGACCTGGTGCGCCGCTCGATGGCGGCGTGGCAGCGTCGCGGCGGCCTTGAGCAGTTCCGCGACAAGCTCCTTCAAGGCATGCACGAGCGCGGCTACACGCCGCAGTTCGCAGCCCAAATTTATCAGCAGATCTTAGGTTTCGGCAGCTATGGTTTCCCCGAGTCCCACGCCGCCTCCTTTGCTCTCCTTGCCTACACCTCCTCGTGGCTGCGCTGTCATGAGCCCGCGGCCTTCGTCGCAGGCCTTCTCAACAGCTGGCCGATGGGATTTTATGCACCCGCGCAGCTGGTGAACGATGCGCGCCGCCATGGCGTCACGTTTCATCCCGTCGATGTTCAAAGAAGTGATTGGTACTGCACTTTGGAACCCAATGCAGAGGGTCATCCCGTCGTGCGGCTCGGGCTCTGCATGATCTCGGGTCTTGCAGAAGAGCAAGGGCGCGGCATCGTGAGCAACAGGAGCCATGGGCGCTTCGCCAGCATCGATGATCTTGCACATCGCGCGAGCCTCACTCGCCGTTCGCTCGACGTTCTGGCGCGCGCCGGCGCTTTGAATACCTTGGCCGGACATCGTCGCGCCGCTCACTGGCAGGCTCTCGGCGTCGAGCGTCTGCCGGGGGCGCTCGCCGGTGCTTCGGCCAAAGAACCCGCCCTCATGCTGCCGCCAGCCACGGAAGGCCAGGAGATCGCCGCGGACTATGCAGGCCTTGGCTTAACCCTCGGCCGACATCCGCTCGCCCTACTGCGTTCCCGTTTCGATCGCCTGCAGGTATACCGCGCGACGGACCTGGCGCATCTCAAAAGCGGCCGGCGCGTGCGGGTGGCCGGCATCGTCACTCACCGGCAGCGCCCGGAAACCGCTTCGGGAGTGATTTTCATGTCATTGGAAGATGAGACGGGCATCAGCAACCTCATCGTCTGGCCCAAAATCCAGACCGCCCAGCGCGAGGCCATATTTGGAGCGCGCCTCATCATCGTGGAGGGCGAGCTGCAGAGCGCATCCAACGTCATCCATGTGATCGCGCAGAAAATCAGGGACTACAGCCGTTGGCTCGGCGGACTTGCCACGCAGTCGCGGGATTTTCATTGAGCGCGGCGCCTGCCTCATCAGCCGCGACTCCAGAAGGCCGCAGTACGCACGGCACCTGCTCGATCTTCGCCGCAATGAGCGACAGGCGCCGTTCGCTGACACCAGCGATGTCGACCTGAATATGCAGGCTGTTGCCCGTGCCGAATTCGGCGACGACACGGCGCGGCAGGACATTGAGATTCAAAAAGCGCTCGAGCACGCGCTGCAGCGCCGCGAGATCAGCCTCGGCGAGCACCCGCAGGCGCAGGAGTTGAACCGAATCGGAAATCATGAATATTTACTCTTATGTTGGACAGTGACGAAGCGAACGCGACCGACTTCCGGCTTTGCAAGAAAGCCGGCGCCGTAATTCGCCTGTCATGCCGTACGAGTGAATTCATGATGACTGAGTGCTCTGCAGTCACGCTAGCGGGACGCCGGCAGCGCGTCAATGACGGTCATCGCCGGCACGACTCCCGCCGCCAAGCTATCGATCCACGACTCGCATAGGGCGATCGCCTCCGCCGGGCGAAAGTTGGCAGGATCCAAACACCACTCAAGCCATAGACCGTCGATCATCGCCGTAAGCCCCGTCGCAGCGAGGCGCAGCGAGAAGCGCAGCTTGCCCGTTTCCGCAGCCCAATCAGCGAGCATTGCGCGCACCAAGTCGATATGTTCTCGATAGGTTTCGCCGTGCACCTTCTGAATCTCCGGCGAATGACGATACAGACCCCAGAACACCACCCAGACAGTCAGTACGTCGTGGTCGAGGTTCGGCGGTGAGAACGTCGCTTTAAAGAATGCGCGCAAGCGCGCCCGCGCTGAGGCCGGAGCCTGCAGAGCCGCAGCCCGCATTCCGCCGACGAGTTCGCTGTTGAAATGCCGGTACGCCTGCGCGATCAACATGTCCTTCTTCGGAAAATGATGATTGATGAGGCCGATCGATACGCCGGCTTCGGCACTGATGCGGCGCACGGAGAGGCCCTGGTGCCCGTGCCGCTTGAGGCTCTGAATCGTCGCTACCACCAGAGCCTGGCGGCGCTCCCGCGGCAGTTGGCGCTCAAAGCGGGGCTTGCGCGAGCTCACTGTGGGATCCGCCTCGCTCAGGCTGCGCGCCGCAGCCGCCGGCGTTTGAAGTCGGCGAGAATCTCGCGCGCCGCATTGTGGCCCGGCGCGCCCGTCACTCCGCCTCCGGGATGCGTGCCGGCGCCGCACATGTACAAGCCCTTCAAAGGCCCGCGATAGTTGGCATGGCCAAGCATGGGCCGGGCAGAGAACATCTGATCAAGCGTCAGGGCGCCGTGAAAGATGTCGCCGCCCACAAGCCCGAAGGTGCGCTCAAGATCGAGCGGACTCATGATCTGCCGGCCGAGTACCGCCGCCTTAAAGTTCGGTGCGTAGCTATTGACCGTATCGATCATGAGATCGGCGACGCTCTCGCGGTGCAGATCCCACGACGCGCCGTCGGGCAACACCGGCGCGACGTGCTGGCAGAAGAGACTTGCAACGTGGCGCCCCACCGGGGTGAGGCTGTCATCAATTGTTGAAGGAATGACCATCTCCACAATCGGCTCCTTCGACCAGCCATGCAGGCGCGCATCGAAATAGGCGCGCTCCATGTAAGCCAGCGTCGGCGCGAGAATGATGCCGGCGGTGTGATGGTCCGCAAGCTGCTTGCCGGGCAGGCAGGTGAAGTCGGGCAGCTCGGCGAGCGCCACGTTCATGCGAAAAGTCCCCGAACCGCAGCGCCATTGGGCGATGCGCTCTTTGAACTCGCCGCCCAGATGCGCCGGATCAATGAGCTTCGTGTACAGAAGCTTTGGATTCAGATTGGAGATGACGGCCGCCGCACGCAGGCTCTCGCCGGCAGCCGTGACGACACCCACGGCGCGGCCGCGCTCGACGATCACCTCGCGCACCGGCGTGCCGATACGGATATCCACGCCGCGCGACGCTGCCGACTTCGCCATCGCCTGGGTAATTGCGCCCATGCCGCCCACGGCATGGCCCCAAGCGCCCTTCTTGCCATTCACTTCACCAAATACATGATGCAGCAGCACATAGGCTGAGCCGGGGGTATACGGGCTTGCGTAATTGCCGACGATGCCGTCAAAGCCGTAGACCGCCTTCACGGGCGCGCTCTCGAACCAGCCGTCGAGGTAATCGCCCGCGGAATTTGCGAACAAGCCCAGGAGCTCACGACGCATCGACATGGTGAGCTTGCGCAGCTTGCCGCCCAAGCGCGCGGCCGCCAGCAATTCCGGCAGAGCGGTGCGCCAGGTTCCCGCCACCACATTGGGCGGCGTCTCCAGCACCAGATCGCGCAGCACATCGGCTACCGCGTCAAGCTTGTGCGCATAGGCATCGAGGCGCTGCGCATCCGCGGCTGAAAACTTCGCCACCTCTTCGTGCGTGCAACCGGCGCCGACCTTCAGGTAGCGGCCATCATCGGTGGGCAGAAAATTGGCAAGCCTGCGCTCCACCACGCGCAGGCCGAAGCGGGCGAGTTCCAGGTCGCGGATCACTTTGGGATTCAGCAGCGATACCGTGTAGGCCGCCACCGAATTGCGAAAGCCCGGATGGAATTCCTCGGTGACCGCCGCGCCGCCGACGACGTCGCGCTGCTCGAGCACCGTCACCTTCAAGCCCCCGGCCGCCAGATAGGCGGCGCAGACGAGGCCATTGTGGCCGCCGCCGATGATTAGGGCGTCGATGTTTTGCGGCACAAGCGGCTCTCGGGAATGAGGCTGCGCATGCGGCGCGCGAAGCTGCGTAGGCACACTTCGTTCTCGCTCAGCGGGCCCACGGTGTAACTGCTCGAAGTCATACCCGCCTGTACGCGCTCAATCAGGATCTTGTCCTCGAGGCTCACGCGGCGATTGATGCGCCAGTTCAAATAGCGCGCCGCGCGCATTTCGCGCCGCTCATCCGGGCGCACATAGGCAATCTCGCGCACCAGCGTCTCGGTCGGCGATACCGGCAGGAACTGCATGAAGTCGATCTGGTCGGGATAGATGTCGAACGCAAGATTCGGCCACAATTTGAAATACGTCCACAGACGCTGCCGTGCAGGCGGCAAGTAATCGATCTTGGGCAGAAGTCTCTGGTAGAGCCCTTCAGACCAGTTGCTCGATGGGACATCGCGCAAGCATCCCCACATCTTGTCGATCCAGGGCTGCGCCTCGATACCATAGCTCTGGCCGAAGAGACGCGTCAGTCCCGGATGAGCCACGTTGATGTGCAGCCCATCAGAGTAATTGTCGGCAACGTTCTTCCAATTCACGGCGCGAGTCCGCAGCGTTACGCGGCCCTGTGGCACGAGTTTCTCCATCTCGTAGGCGGCGAGTTCATCCATATAAGGCGCCGCCATTTCGCGCACGCTCGGAAGCCCCGGAGCAAAGCGCACGAAAATAAATCCCATGAAGACTTCGAGATCGAGCGCTGCCAGGCCGTGCTTGCCTACGTCGAGGCCGCGAAATGCGTCGCGCTGCGGCACACCGATGAGGCGGCCGTCGAGCGCGTATGTCCAGGCGTGATAGCCACAGGTGATACGTTTGCCACAATGGCCCTTTGGACCTTCGAGGAGCCGCGACGCGCGGTGACGGCAGACGTTATGAAAGCCGCGCACCGCACCGTCTTCGCCGCGCACCACGATGACCGACTCGCCCAGGAAATCGAAGCTGTGATAGTCGCCCGCGCGCGGCACGTCGCTTAGGTGACAGACGAGCTGCCAGCTGCTGCGAAAAATCGCTTCCTTCTCGAGCTCGAAGAACTCGCGATCATGGTAAATCCATCCCGGCAGACTCAGCTCTGCAGGATCCGCACCGGTTACCACCGATGAACTTACCGAACTTAATCTCACGGCCTCACGCATGACGTGCCTCGATGATGAATCATGCTTACTGAACGATCGTACAACACGGCTGACGGACGGTCAAACGCCCGCTCAGTTGGCGCTGCATGTTTGAAAGTGCCGCGCACGCAAAGCAGCGACGGCAGCAACGACTGCAGTGGTGCGCGCCGCGATGTGCAGCAAAGTTCGCGCGACCATAGAGCGATGAACCAAGTCTATGACGTCGCCGTCTTGGTCGGCAGCCTGCGCACGGGATCCTTCACGAGAAAGACCGCCACGGCGCTGTCCGAGGTCGCGCCTGCCTCGCTCAAGAGCGTAGTGCAGATCGGCGCTTTCGCTTTTTTCAACGAGGATCTTGCGGCATGCGCCGCAGAATTGGCGCGCATTTCGCGAGCGCGTGAAAGCACACGACGCGCTGCTATTCGCCGCCCCGGATTACAATCGCTCGGTCCCGGCCGTCCAAAAGAACGCGCTCGATGTAGGCTCGCGCCCGTATGGGCAGAGCACCTCGCGCGGCAAGCCGGGTGCGATCGTGAGCGTCTCGCCCGCCCCTTTCCCGGCGCTTTTGCAGCGAATCATCATGTGCGCCAGTCCATGGTGTCTCTGAACGTGCCGGTGATGCCGCAGCCTGAGGCTTATATCGGCGGCGCCGCCGAGCTCTTCAATGCCGAGGGCGCGCTCACCCGCGATAGCACGCCCGAATACTTTACGAACTCATGCTGGCCTTCGCCGCCTGCAGCGCCCGCAACGGCGTCCATGCTTTCCGGGTCGGCCTAGCCTTAGGTCCGCGACTCGATCCACATGTGAATTTCGCGTGACGGATGCATCGTCGTGCCAGCGCGCGGCTTCACCGGCGCACGCGTCACCAAGCGCAGCTTAAAGCGTCGCGCGATCTGCGCGATGATGAGTTTCGCCTCAATGACGGCAAGCAGCGCGCCGATACAGTTGCGATGACCCGCCGCGAATGGCAGGTACGCAAATCGATGCCGTGTGGCACAGTGCGCGGCGGAAAACCGCTCCGGGTCAAAGCGCTCCGGCGCAGGCCAGTACTGGGGCAATCGATGCGACGCGTACAGTGAGACCATGACGGTCGCGCCTTTCGGAATGCTGTAGCCACCGAGCTCGCACTCCTCCAAAGCGACGCGTGACAGCGAATGGATCGGGGAATAAAGACGCAGTGACTCTTTGAACACCTGGTCGATGTAGGGCAGCGCGTCGAGGTCAGCGGCCGACAGGGTGCGACCGGGGGGCAGACGATCGACCTCCTCCGTCAGCCGCGCGCTCACCGCAGGGTGACATGCCAAAAGATACTGCGTCCAGATCATCGAAGTCTCGGTCGTCTCGTAGCCTGCGAAGAACAGCGTCTTCATCTGATCGCAAAGCTGAGAATCCGTATAAGGTTCGCATCCCGGTGCCCGGTCCGCGCGCAGCGTCGTCAGCATGCAGGCCGCTTCGCTCCCCTGCGACTCATCAATCATGGCCAGGAATTTCGCATCGAATGCGTCCATGGTTTGTGCAAGCCGCGCGGCTTTCTCGGCCTGACGCTTGCGCGACGCCGGACGCAAAAAGCGCGGCACTTTCGGCCAGGATTTCTCCAAAGACTCGATCAGATCAAACACGCTATCGGCATGCCGGGAAAATACCGAGCCGAACAACAGATGACCGCTCAAGGACTGGGCGAGGCGCGACAATTCAGACGATAGGTCAATGCTTGCGCGGCGCGCCGCACGCTCAGCCCAGCGGTCCAGATGGTCGGCGACCATGCTGCTCATCCAGGGAACGTTGCGCTCGAGCGCGCCGGGTTTGAAAGAACGCTGTGCCGCCACACGCTGACGACGCCAAACGTCGCCCTCACTCAGTAGCAGCCCCTGCCCGAGTACTCGTTGCATGACGGCATAGCGTGTGTTCTTCATGAAGCACGCGCGATGATCAACCAACAAGGTCTTGATCAGATCCGGTGTCGACACGAGGTACAGAAATCCTCGTCCGAGCGGGATGCGGGCGATGCCGCCGTAGCGCACCGCAATCTTTGTCAGAAATTGCATGGGGGCATGGCGCATCAGCAAGCCGCACGCGGAACGGTGCATGCGGCGCGGACCGGGCGGATGACGCTGCGCGCTCACGGCGTTCGGTGGCGTAGTGTCCAGACAATGAGATAGGCAACGATTGCAGCGTTCGCGATCAACACGCCCGCGCGCACCAGAGTCGCGTGATGCAGCACGGCGATACACTCAAAGGGAAGCAGCAAGGATGACGTGACGATCGTCAGGTACTCCGCCCAGCGGCGCTCGCGCCAAAGCCCAACTCCCTCCAGAGTAAATACCGATGCATACGCAAGTGACACAAGCCCGAGCTGCCGCCAGCGAAACACCGGGATGCCGCTGATCTGCGCAAGCGCCTCGCGCAGAATATGCGCCGAGAATCCCACCGGCAAACTCTCGGCCCAGGCATGCATCGCCGCCTCGACGTGCGGATTCATCAGCCGCCACGCCGCCACCGCCGACAGGATCGAGAGCGCCGCTTTGGCGAACTTGTAAATCGCAATCGTCGCCAGCGCAGGATTGTGGTGGTGTCCGCTGGACTGCATCTCGATCGGACGATCTTCCAAGTTATCCCCGGGTCATTAGTGGTTGGCGAACCCGCAATCGTCGCCCACGCGTGCTAACAGGGCAAGCTGTCCGCCCGCAGCGACTAACCACGCGGAATGCGGCAGGCTTGCGCACGCCGATTTCGAAGGGGCCGCCTGCATGCGGCTTCACGACCGCCGTTGCACACTGCGACTCAACAGGGAGTCCCGCCTCGCGAAAAGCAACGCGCGGACAGCGGATAGGAACCAAAAAATGCGCCGCCTCTGCCGCCACCGCATTGCGATCGGATGTCAAGTCCTTCATTAAGCCCCAGGCGACAACGCATCGCAGCATTCAGAATATGGCGAGAAACTAACCAACTCGACGAATTTTCCGCGCGGCTCGAGAATCGCGCCACGGCAGTGGAAATTGTCCACAGAGTTATACACAGGTTTTGTGGATAACCTTGGGCTTAGACTGCGTCCAGGAAATTCTCTCGCGCTAGCGCGAGCCACAAGAAGTAGAGGAAGATATCGCCGCTTCCGGTGTGGTCCCCCGAACAGGTAATCCGACGCATCCAAAGGCCGGCTGGAAACTCAAGCCGTCACGCACACATTTGGTGAATTCAAACGTCGAAGCTCCATTGAGCGCGCACTCAGGCATTTGAGGTACCGGAAACATGTTCACGCCCCACATCCCGGAACACGATCTGCACGCGGCCGCGCCGACTGGCCGCAGGCCGGATTTCCACACGTTGAGCTCAAAGATGTTCGATACATATCTCAGTGATATCGAACAACTGCTGCACCACCAGCTTTGGGGCGCGGCACTGAGCGACGCGCTGGCGCTGCCCCACATTGCAGTTGCCTTGAGTGACGCTCGGCAGCGCAGTTCAGGAGAGCAGTTCAAGGCCTGGTGCGCGACGTGGGTGCGTCCGGATGCTGCAATGACTGCCCAATCAGGTCTGGACAGTGAACGGCTTTTCAAAATGTGCTGTGAGCGCGCCGGCTGCTCCGAGCAGGAAGCCGCCCGCGCTGTTCCTGTTCCGGCACTGCATCAATTGCGGCTGCGGCGCCTCGCGCGACCGATGTCGCCGGGGTGCCGTCCTTCCCAGCCCAAGACAAGCGACGCCGACGCCGCGCAGGCCGTTGATGTATGCACGCTGCTTGTCGATGCGGCGCAACGCTGGTACACGCGCCGCGCCGCGCGCGACGATATCGTTCAGGCCAATCTCGCTCGCCTCGCCGTCATGCGCTGAGGCGCTGTTAGTGCCAGACGGCCTCGAGCACCGCGGCCAAACGATACCCCGCGCGCGTGAGCTCTGTAGCCGCGAGCGCTGATGCGGTTTTGGCATAGTCGACAGGTGCGGCGACGCGCCAGACAAAATGCGCCTCGCCCCGTCTGCCGCGCTCCTCGCGCTCCTCAACGGCAAGACCCGCGTGTGCCTCTTTTGATACCGCAAGCGTCTCGGTTGCCCACTTGGCGGGCCACTTCGTAACGTCGCCGGTGACAATGGGCATGTTCGGCGCGCTCTGCATCAGCACGGTCGCAAATTCCGTGGGCGTGCGCACTTGCGCCCGCCGCATCGCATCGCTCACCGCTCGGCTGTCCCAAAAACTGTGTAAAGACCGGGACTCGAAGATCAAATCGTTATCGCCGTCGGTCTTGAAGATCCTCGCATGGTCGACTGCCGCGGCCGACGCGGGGACTACGAACGCATTCTTGTCGTTCAAATAGGCCGCTCCGACGTGCAACGGCTGATGAACGTCGCCGATAAGGTGTACGAGTAACAGCAGCGCTTCGCGCTCGCTGAAGTTGTGTGGGTTCGCGCTGCGACCGCGCACGCCTTTCAGAACTTGAATGCATTGCTTGAGGATGTGAACGATATCATCGTCACTCGTGCCCACGCCCCGCTCCGCATACCCCGCCGCCTGAAAGGGAACATCGGTGAAGTGGTAATGCGCCTGGCGAGGGTTCCTGTGCACGAACTGCCGCTCCTCGTCCGTCACACGGCCGCAATCGTCCCGCGCACAGTCAGCCCACGTGGATACGCTCTCTAGAGTCTCACCGGGCTTCAGGAGCTTGCGCACCTCGGCTTGCGCGCGCCGTCCGGCGATGAGCTGGTCGGCAATCGCTCCGACGGTCTCATGGCCCGGCGCGCCCCAGCCGAACGTGGCCGTCGACACTGTCAGCGCAAGGCCGACGAAGCCGATTAGCCAACTCAATAGCGGTCTATTTCTGCGCATTTCCGCACCTTCTATGCATCGCCGTAGCAGCTTGCGAACGCTACGCTCTGCGCCATCCGCTCGCGACCCGTTTATCTGGAGATCCGTCATGTCAACGCCGAACCCTGCCATACCTTTTAATGTTTTCACAGTCGAGGAATATACAGCGCCATCCGGAAAGACCGGTAAAAGCTGGACCAAAATCGGCGTCGCCTTCCCGCACCACGAGGGTTCCGGACTCAATATTGAGCTGCGAGCTTATCCCTGCAACGGCCGGCTAGTCGTTCTGCCGCCGAGCGATGAGGAGCGCCAACCAAGAGAGCACAGTGGTTAGTCCCGCCGAGCCTCTCTGTATTGGAAGGGCGCATGCCCTTCCTTTTTTTGCGTCGGTTGGCGCGCCGTGCGATACCGAGTGGGTGATCGTACGTTGACCATCTTTCCCACCGGCGCCGCGCGCCTGGCCCTGGCCAGGCTCTGGTCATTCCGCCGTCTCTGGAACTCCGATCGCAGATGTGCGTCAATCCTCCATGTGCGACAATCATGTACGCGCCGCGGTTGCGTTCACCGCGAGCTTGTGGGTTGCAGGATTTTCCTCAGCCGCCCTCGCCTCAACCTCGCAGATTCTCGATATTGACGGCGTGCGCGTTGCGCTAGAATTGGTCGACTCCGACTTCTCAAACGGAACCGCGCCACTCGTCGCCTGGATCACGCGCTCGCTCGGCATCGTTGCGGCGTACTACGGGCACTTTCCTGCTTCGGAGCTGCGTATTCGCGTGTCATCCGCGAACGCGGGCGGCGTTCGCCATGGCACGACCTTCGGCGCGCATGGAGCGCTCATCCGCCTTACTGTCGGCCGCGAAGTGACGCAGACCGAGCTCTTCAATGATTGGGTGCTCGTGCACGAGATGACGCATCTGGCGCTGCCGGATGTTGGCTCCGAGCACATATGGCTCTCAGAAGGCCTGGCGGTGTACGTCGAAGGCGTCGCGCGTGCGCAGGCGGGCAATCGAAATGCGGCGGAGGTGTGGGCTGATGAAGCACGCGCGATGCCGCGCGGACTGCCGCAGGCAGGTGATGGCGGACTTGATCACACGCACACGTGGGGCAGAACCTATTGGGGCGGAGCGCTCTTCTGCCTCCTGGCCGACGTTGAGATTCGTCGCCGCACCGATAATCGGGTCGGCCTGCAGACTGCGCTGCGGGCAGTCGCCCGGGCGAGCGGTGGCCTCGTGTCGGGCTGGCCAATCGAGCGGGTGCTTGCGGTGGGCGACGCTGCCGTCGGCACGCATGTGCTCGAGGAGCTTTACGCGCGCTCAAAGGACGCGCCGCTACAAACTGACCTGCCGTCCTTATGGCGCAGCTTAGGGATAGCACCGGCAGGCGACTCTTTCGAACTCAATGATGATGCGCCGCTGGCAAAAATCCGCGACGCGATCATGCGCGCGCCGTTAGACTCCCTGCCAGCCGGGCTCTAACAGGTCCACGCCACAAATGTTTAGTATTCGCGCCCAATGTGGAGGATTCGTACGTTGAAGAAATTGATCCCATTCTTGAGTCTGTTCTTGTTCGCCGGAGTCGCAGTAGCAACCGATGGACCGCCGCCCGCTCACAATTCGTACGCGCCGAGTGCAATGGCTTCCGACTCGGGGCACCACGCAAAGCACCACAAGAAGCATCATCACCACAAGAAGCACCCGCACTAGACTTCGAACGGAGTTTTTAAAGCTCGAACTTCGTTCAATCGGAATCGTTCGGTTGAGATTCGGCAAGGGCCCGCCTCGGCGGGCCGTCACTTCGTCCGTCGGGAGCGACGACATCGCCAATAAAACTCTGACCACCTATCTGCGCAAGGGTGAGGTCACTGCAGAGACGCTGGCGGCGCTCGAAACCGTCAACCACCGTGTCATGACAGGCCTTGGCGGCATCAATGATCTGGCTTCAATACCTGGTGCGCAGCGGCGCACGCTGCGACTCAATATCTACTTGCTGTCGGAGTCGCTTGCCAAAATGATCAAGGCCAAGAAGCTGCCTGCAAGACTCGACGTTGACGTCCTTTCGGCCTACCAAAAGATGCTCAAAGGCGTCACTGCATTCATTCCCGTCTGGGTGAAAGTGGCTATCGCGCTGGCCCTCGGGCTCGGCACGATGGTCGGCTGGAAGCGCATTGTGGTGACCGTAGGCGAAAAGATCGGTAAGGTGCATCTGACCTACGGACAAGGGGCCGCTGCGGAAATCGCCGCGTTCGGCACGATCGAAGCCGCCGATTTGCTGGGGCTGCCCGTGAGCACCACACACATTTTATCGTCCGGCATTGCCGGCACGATGGTCGCAAACGGTGCGGGACTTCAAGGCCCGCCGGTGCGCAATATCATCCTCGCCTGGGTGCTGACGCTGCCGGTGTGCGTGTTGCTCGGAGCGGCTCTGTTCGGCGCCGGACTGCTGTTCGTGTTTCGTGTCCTCGGAGTCCACTGAGCACGCACGCAACGGCTGAAATCGCGCGGGCATGGAGCGGTTTAGCGATGTTCCCCAATGCCCACGGCCGATAAAGCTGAGCGCACTCAAGCTCGGCGAGAGAAGCCAAAATCCCTCGATGCACGACGGGCGCATGCGTCAGTCCCCCGCGCACCGCGAACCCTCTCTGGCTGCGTTAGTCCGGCCCTAAAAGGTGTCGCGCTTGCCATCTACGCAAAGCATATATATATCTTAAGATACGTTTTAAGACATATTTGGAGATAATTGTGAGGCATCGTTTAGAAGGATTTTTCCGCTGCGGCCCGCGCCACCATTTCATGGGCCACCATCATCCTGGCCACGGACGCCACGGCTTCGGGCGTTTCGGCGGCGGCTTTATGGAAGACGGCAGTCCGGGCGGACGCGGCATGAGAATGGGGCGCAAGCTCGCATCGGGCGATTTGCAACTGCTCGTGTTGGCGCTGCTCGCTGAAAAGCCGCGGCATGGGTACGAGATCATCAAAGCTCTTGAGGAGAAGTCTAAGGGCTTCTATACGCCGAGTCCCGGAATGGTCTATCCGGCACTGACCTACTTTGAAGAAATCGGCTACGCAACCGTGGAAGCCGATGGGACGCGTAAGCTCTACAACATTACCGAAAGCGGCCGGGCGCAGCTTGAAAAGAATCGCAGCGTTGTCGATTCGATGTTTGCGCAGTTTGATCGCGTCGGCGAAAAGATGGAGCGCTTACGGCGCGTGTTCTCCGACGACCAATCGAGGGATGCGGAAGCAGAAGATGCGGGCAGCGAACCGCGCGGTTCCTCCGAGATGCTAAGTGCACGCCGCGAGCTGAAGATTGCGCTCAACGCTGCGGCCGCTTCGCGCGAGGAGCAGCAGCGTGTTGCCGCGATTCTGCGCCGCGCAGCGGCTGAAATCCGCGGCGAGCCGGCCGGCCGCTCCTAAACAACTGACGGTGCATGGCAATAGTTAACGGCGTGAAAGCAAGCGGCAGCCGCGGCTCGCTTTCAAATTTGCGCATCCCGAATTTGACGCCGATTGCTGAAGCTGCTCTCATTCGCGGCGAGGAATAGTTCATGTTGAACTTGGGCATGCGTCGACTACAAAGACGCCGATCACCTCCAGCGCGCGCGATCTGGTCTGCTTCGGGGTGATCATGGCCACGCCAAGGCGCGAGCTCTCGAGGTGGTTGCGCTGCATGAGCGCGCAGTTAAGATGCTGGCGGGTGAGCTGCTTCAAAGACGGCGAATTAAGCGGCGCACGGGTGAATGAGTTTTGGCGAGCCTATGAGTAGTCGCTGTTCAAGCGACGGCGCTCTACCGCGTCATAAGCGCCGCGCCTCAGGCTTAGCGCAGCGGTGCTCATTTTCGGGTTACTGACGCGCTCTGCGGATCGAAGCATGCCTCGATCTTCGCCTAGATGGCGCGGCTGCTCGACGCGTGTGGCAATGATGATGCCCTTGCGGCCCCCGCGCATTAACACTACTACTTTGCGTTTATCAGATAGCCGAAGATGCCGCGTTTGCGCGTTAGCCGCACGAACCGCTTTAGTTTTTCGCGCGGCGCTCGCCCGCAGGTTTACCAATCCCGGAGCGCTCTTCCAAGAGCAATACTTTGCGCAGCCAACCCGTGGCCTTGGCTTCGGCCGCTTTGGCTCGCGCAAGCTTACCGGCCGCCCGAAGCTCCAAGCATCGAGCCGCCCACTTATGCGCGCGTTTATTAGCGTCAATGTGTGCCATGAAGTCTTTTTGAATATCGAGCGCGGGGCGTTTTTTATTCTTTGCAGGCATCCTTCACTCCCGTTCCGATCATATAGTGCGGGCGCTCGCCGCCTCCAGCATCGCGATCCTGCGCAACCAATGGTTGACCTTCGCCACGGCCGCTCTCGCCTGTGAGAATTTGCCCGTGCTGCGGCACACCATGGCTTTCTCCGCCCACGCATAAGCGTGTTGATGCGCCTGCAGATAGTCAGCGAAGTTCCGTGGTCGAAATTTATTATTCTTCGTGCGCATGGAAGACAACTGGCCGTTTGCAGTTGCGATCCATCGCAGGTACTGGGGCACGCACCGTATCAGCATCCGTTTGATCGACACGTGCCGGACTTCACATTCACAAATGAAGAACTGCAAAGCCTCGGTAGGCAATACAGCGCAACCCGAGCCACAAGATCCTCGAAAGGAGCTGCAAAAGCCGACATAAGTGACTGATCGCACGCTCTTGCAACCCGTAAAGCTTGCGGCAAAATTCGCACGAGACGGAGGTCTGCACTAACGGGAGGGCGTATGGACATACTTGTTCAGATTGCGCCGGAATGTCCTGTCTGCCGCACGCACCACATTCAATCCTTTACGCGGGAAGGGCTGCGCGAATAGTTGAAACAACAACTGCTTGAACTCTGCTGCCCCCGTTTTGACAAGCGCTGGCCTGCCGCAGCCGAGCAACGAGAGACCCTGTTGCGCGCGGTCGGCGGATCTGAGCGAAGGTCGGAAGAAACCGCCGCAGCTTCCTGACGCGCTAAATAGTGCATCCGGTGCTGGCCGCTCGGCAGCACTGGATGGACGAACAGGCGCTAGCATGGCTACCGTCGCGGGGTGACCCCCTGCGCTCAAGCTATACACCATCCGATAGATGCGGTAGCGCGCACGGGCTCGTTGTCTATGACATCCTAGTTTTCTAGGTGCGCCCGTAGCTCAGTTGGAT
>Ga0066793_10000062_pt1 | contig 32290 bp, 30 predicted proteins | sample PersoiDNA2013189_FD_83876 | JGI IMG/M metagenome (GOLD analysis project Ga0066793, IMG submission 83876) | Permafrost soil microbial communities from the Arctic, to analyse light accelerated degradation of dissolved organic matter (DOM) -... | ecosystem: Environmental > Terrestrial > Soil >... | reverse complement strand
GGAATGCCTGGCCGACGGCGGCCCCCCGTGGACCGGCGTCGAGTTCAAGGGCGAGCCGGTGCCAGCCGACCTGAACCAGTAGGTAACGCACAATCGCGAGGCCCCCGACCGCCCGTGCCGGGGGCTTTGCTTTCAGCATAGTGGTTGGCGAGACGACTCCGGAGGTCGGCCATGAAGAATCTTCGTGACAGAAGAGTGATCGTCACCGGCGCGGCGAGCGGGATCGGCAGAGGAACGGCTCTCGCATTCGCGATGGAGGGCTGCCGGCTCGTGCTGGTCGACATCGACGAGGGCGGACTCGCTTCGGTGGAATCGGAGGTCCGCGCTATCGGCGCCGAGTGCTCGTCGTTCATAGTGGACGTCACTGATGCCGCCCAGGTGGAGCGGCTCGCGACGACGCTCGGCGAGTCCGGAGGGGTGGACGTGCTTGCCAACGTGGCGGGCGTCTGCGTGGTCTCCGACTTCGTGGACACCCCGCTGGAGGATTGGCGATGGGTGATGGGCGTCAACCTCTGGGGCCCGATACACATGTCACGCGCGTTTCTGCCGGCGATGATCTCCCGCCGCAGCGGGCATATCGTAAACGTCGCTTCCGCCGGGGGGCTGGTGAGCTTCGCGATGCTCGGCTCTTACTGCACCACGAAGTTCGCCCTGGTCGGCCTCTCGGAAGCGATACGCCAGGAGGTTCACGCTGACGGCATAGGCGTAACGGTGGTCTGCCCGGGTGTCACCAACACCCCGATAGTAGGGGCGGCGCGAATAACAGGGTACTCGCGGGAGAAGCTGGAAGCCTTCATCAGGCCGGTGATGCATCGATCGATGTCGGCGGAGCGCACGGGGGAACTGCTGGTCCGTGCCGTCAAGAAGAACTCCCCATTGGTGGTGACCGGCATCACCGCGAAGGTGCTGGTGCTGCTCAACCGCTGGGCGCCCTGCCTCGTGAGGGCCTTCATGGGCTCGACGAAGACCGGAGTGGCTCGTCTCTACACCTGAGCGGGACACCGCTCCGTCAACTGAAGAGTCGAGGTTGGCGCCCCGGCTACCGTTTCATCGTCGGCACAACTCAGTCTGAGAAGCCCCCGATGGTGTTGGTGCCGAAGAACTTCGAGTTCGAGTAGACGGAGCTCTCGACGATGATCGGCGCGCCCCCCGGCCAGCTCTCCACCTTGACCGAGGCACTGAGGGTGGTGGTCGTGTGAAGCTTGTCCGCCATGCTGTAGGTGCGCCTTGTCGTTGCCGGGATAGTGTCCAGGAAATGGGTCACGTTGCCGCTGGTGTCCATGTAGGTCACCCTGATGTCCGCCGCTGTCGCGCCGGGGTTCTGTACCAGCGTCCAGGTGTTCAGGCCGTCGTCCTCCACGCTTACCCCACCGTCCGGCATGTAGAAGGTCATGTGCGCCGACGAGAGGCCGATCGTGTCGTGGGTCGACCCATCGCCCTTCACCGTCGTCGACCAGTACATGGCGCGCTCGGCCGCGATGGGCAGGGTGCCGCGGACGTGAGTCGAGAAATCCTGGCCCTGCACGATCTTGCTGGTGTCGATGGTCCAGCGGGAGTTGGGAGCCATGAACTGGCTTACCGTCGTCTGTACCCCGGAGTTGTTCATGAAGGTGACCGTGACCGTATTGTTGTCCGCCATCGGGTTCTGCACCAGGACGTAGGTCGTGAAGCCCCAGGCGTCCGACCCTTCCGCCAGGTAGAAGTCAACGTTCGGCTCGGCGGTCCCGATCGACTCGTGGCCCATCATGCGGTTGTACCGGTACATGGCGCGCTCGGCGATCACGGGGACGGGTGAGCTCACCTCGATCGAGGCGTCGTCCTGTCCGATCTCGCTCGCCATGCCGAAGGACATGCGCGAGTGGGCGGGCACCGTGTGATTCCTGACGACCGGCGTGCCGCTGTCGAGCATGTAGGTAACGGTGCACGGCGCCGCGGCGCCCTGCGGGTTCTGGATGAGGAGCCACGTCTCGAACCCCCACTGCGAAGACCCTTCCGGCAGCAGCCAGGTGGTCGAAGGCTCGTTCACGCCGATCGAAGAATGCCCCTCCTCAGCCGCGGGCAGGTTGGGCTTGGCCCAGGCCATCACCCTCGAGACCGCGATGGGAAGCCCCTCGGCGCACACGCCCTTCGTCGAAAAGTCCCTGCCCGGGACGTCACCGGGCGTGTTGAGAACGGTGAGGCTCGTCTGGGGAATGGTGATATCAGGGCGCGTCACCACCCCGGCCGTCGTCATGTAGGTGACCTCGGCGGTCACGGGTACGTCGTTCGGGTTCTGCAGGTATATCGCTGTACCAAATCCCCACTGGTTGGAACCTTCGGCCAGGTACCACGTGGCCAGCTTGGAGGGGGCGGCTTTCGCCTCCTGGCTCCACAGCATCAATCCGACCTGCATGACTGCCGCCGCCAGCAGCAGCGCGATAAGGACGGCAAGCACTTTCCTGGATGTCCAGTGGGTAGCGAGAGCATGCATGGACGGACCCCCTTGTGAATGGCGGGGCCCCCAGTGACCCGGCCGTGGGGCGAGTATATCCCAGGGTGTTTCGCTCGCACAACCGGGTGCGCTCCATTGTTGTTACATCGATTTAACATCCCGGAAACACCGGCGAAACACGGCGGCAATATAAACGTAAAGGCTGGCGATGACATCGCGTCGGGCGCGCGGCCGGCCGGAGGTCGGAAAGTGGGCGGCCGCTCCCTTGCGCCGTTCTGATGGTTATGAGGAGGAGGCACAACACATGGGCAGGATCAATGCTGGCGACACGGCCTGGGTCCTCGTGGCGGGCGCTCTGGTGCTGATGATGACTCCGGCGCTGGCATTCTTCTACGGGGGCATGGTCCGCAGGAAGAACATCCTGTCGACCTTGAACCTGAGTTTCATCACCATCGGGCTCATCAGCATCCAGTGGGTCCTGATCGGGTACACGCTGGCTTTCGGCCACAACATCGGCGGCTTCATCGGGAGCCTTCACTATGTCGGTCTTACGGGCGTGGGGGCGGGCCCGAGCCTTGCCTACGCCCCGACCATCCCTCACCTGGGATACGCTTTCTACCAGATGATGTTCGCGGTGATCACACCGGCTCTCATCACCGGCGCTTTCGTGGAGCGCGTGAAGTTCAAGACTTTCCTGGTCTTCACCGTAATCTGGGCGACCATAGTCTATGACCCCGTGGCTCACTGGGTCTGGGGAGTCGGCGGCTTTCTCAGGCAGATGGGCGCGCTCGACTTCGCGGGGGGCACCGTCGTGCACGTGACGGCGGGCTTTGCGGCCCTCGCGTTCGCCATGGTCATCGGGGCGCGCAAAGGTTACGGCAAGACGCCGATGGAGCCGTCGGCGATCCCCTATACCATACTGGGCGCCGGCCTGCTCTGGTTCGGCTGGTTCGGGTTCAACGGGGGCAGCGCCCTGGCGGCGAACGGGCTCGCGGTGCACGCGGTCATGACGACCAACACCTCGGCGGCCGCCGCTGCCCTGGTGTGGATGTTCCTCAGCTGGCGCAATGACAAGCCGAGCGTGCTCGGTATCGTCACGGGGGCTGTCGTCGGCCTGGTGGCGATCACACCCGCCGCGGGCTACGTCGAGCCGTGGGCGGCGATCATCATTGGCGGCGTCGCCGCTTCCATAAGCTACTACGCGATCAAGTTCCGCCAGAGGACGCGCCTCGACGAGTCGCTCGACGTGTTCGCCTGCCACGGCCTGGGCGGCACCACAGGTGCCCTCCTGACCGGCCTCTTCGCGACGACCGCGGTGAACAAGGCGGGCGCCAACGGGCTCTTCTACGGCAATCCCAAGCAGTTCCTGATACAGCTCGCGGCAGTGGCGATTGTAGCCGCTTTCACGTTCGTAGTGACGTTCACCCTCGCCAAGATACTTGACGCGGTGATGGGGTTGAGAGTAGACGAAAACGCCGAGGAGGTCGGCCTCGATATCAGCGAGCACGGTGAACTGGCATCGGCCTCATAACGCAAGGAGAATCATATGGCCAAGAAGATCGAAGCCATAATCCGTGAGGAGAAGCTGTCCGACGTCAAGGAGGCCCTCCGCGGCATCGGCATCGTCGGGATGAACTTCAGCGAGGTGCGCGGGCACGGCCGCCAGGGGGGGATAACCCTCGCGGGCCGCAGCGGGACCTACCAGATCGACATGCTCCCTCGCATGCAGGTCAACGTCGTATTGAGCGACCACAACGTTGAGAAGACCATACAGACGATCCGCGACGCCGCGAAAAGCGAAGACGGAGGAGCCGGCGACGGGCTCATCTTCGTCTACCCCGTCGACGAGGTAGTAAGGATCAGGACCGGCGAGAGGGGGACGGACGCGCTTGCCTACGAGGGGGATATCGACGCCCGCCTTGCGAAATACTACGCCCCGCCGGTCAGCAAGACTCCCGAGGAGCGGCAGGCCGGCCCCAAACCGGAGGTCAAAGAGCGCGGCAGGCTGTCCCGGTTTCTCATGAAAGACTGAGTGCGGAGTCAAGGTTCCGGTTCAAACTGCGCGGCCCGCCCCGGCAGGAAGGCAGGCAGGCGCCTGCCGATTGCCAGAGCCAGCACGCAGACTGTCATTGCCAGCAGCAGCAGCGGGTAGAAGCGGGCGGGCCAGCCGTTGATACCGTTGCCGTACAGAGACATCACAAAGGTGGCCCCCACCCCCGCGCCCAGCATCAGATCAGAGCCGGACAGCATCATCACGACTCCCACCATCCCGGCATACCAGGGCATCAGCCAGGTAGTGCACATCATGAAAGTGAACAGTATCGCCCCCGAGTAGAAAATAAGGGACTGGAGGTCGCGCACGCGCCAGGTGAAGACCGCGAAGAGGACCAGGAAGCCGAGCATGAAGAGGACGCGCGTGCCGGTGGCGCCGAGCGAGGCGGCGCTCGAGGCGCGGATCCCGAGCCAGCGCAGGGTGCTCTGCAGGTACCCTTCCAAGAAACGCGGCACGCTGGCTTCGCTGAAGTCGGTGCCCACGCTGATTATCTTCTTGAAACCCGCGATCCCCGGCCAGATAGGCAGGTACATCGCCAGGGGCAGCACGACGACCGCCGCCAGCGCCTGCGCATACTTGCGAAGGCCCCAGCGGGCGTTCTGCCTGAGGAAGAGGACCAGCATCGGGACCAGGACGAAGACCGCGGTCGTCTTGACCAGCACCGCCAGAACGGCGGAGGTGACCGCCAGCACCGGCCGTTCCTGCCGGTACAGCAGGAAAGCAAGGACGATGAAGAAGATCATGATGGCGTCGTTGTGCCCTCCGCCGACCAGCTGGATTATCACCATCGGGTTCCAGGCCACCGCCGCCAGGATGAGCGCCCTGCGGGCGGGATGAAGGCGCCCGGCCAGGCTGTCCACGACGAAGAGGGTGCCCATGAAGAACCCGAAAGAGAGCAGCTTGAAGGCGATGACGTTGGAGACCGCGCTCTGCCGGGCGATGAGGGTCACCAGCGCCGCCAGGTAGCTGAAGAAGGGGCCGTAGACCGAGGCGGTCCCCTTCCAACTGATGTACTTCAACACCGGGTCGGCCGGAAAGTTGCGGGGCACTACGACGTAGGGGTTGTTCCCGTGGAACGCGAGGGCCTTGCCGTATGACGCGTAGTTGAAGAGGTCCTTGGCCAGGATCGGCGGAACGAAGAGCAGCCACAGGCAGAGGGCGGCCGACGCGCCGATGATGAATGCGCTCGAGAGGCTCCTGCCCTGCCTTGCCAGAAGGATCAGAGCCCAGGCGTAGGAGGCGAATATCACGATCAGAAGAGGCATGAAGATAGCGGTCATCTGGGAGCGCGTCAGGTGCGATATCCCCAGCAGGCGCCCGCTTCCGGAGAGGAACCCCCCCAGCGTGAGAAGCCTGCTGCCGGGCGATTCCATCCCGAGCCCGTACGCCCGCTGCACCGCCAGCACCCCGACCAGCCACATGCACAGGAACATCAGGCCGACAAAGACCCGAGGGTCGGTCGCGGCCGCCTTCAGAACTGTCCTTGCGGTCTTTTTTCCCGTGTCTGGTTCCATGTTGCATGCCCTGTTGCCGGAGCCCGTACCGGGTGCCCGGAGACGCACGCGAGATTCTACATCAGTGCCGGATTCTATGCGGCCGGTTGCGTTCCTGCCACCGGAGAACCCCGAGGCATCCTATTGAAAGCCACGGGGGGATAGCCGAGAATAAACCCCTGACACAGAGAAAAGAAGGTAAAGTTGCATTGGCTGATTGACTTTTTCGTGCACCTCGACAGGAACCTCTCGTCGTTCGTCAGCACGTACCACACGTGGACGTACCTGATCCTGTTCCTCATCGTCTTCTGCGAGACGGGCCTGGTCGTCACCCCGTTCCTCCCGGGTGATTCCCTGATATTCGCCGCCGCCGCGATCGCCACGCAGCCGAACCACCCGCTGAACGCGTTCGCGCTCTGGGCGATCCTCTGCGCCGCCGCGATCCTGGGCGACAGTGTCAACTACTGGATCGGCAAGGAGTTCGGGCACCGGTTCTTCCGAAAAGAAGACGCCCGCATCCTCAAGAAGAAATACCTCGACGAGACGCACGACTTCTACGAGAGGCACGGGGTGGCGACCATCGTGCTGGCCCGCTTCGTGCCCATCATCAGGACCATAGCGCCTTTCGTGGCCGGCATGGGGAGCATGAGCTACCCGACGTTCTTCACCTTCAACGTTGTCGGCGGGGTCGCCTGGGTCTCGCTCTTCACGATCACTGGCTACTTCTTCGGGACGATACCTTTTGTCAAACACAACTTCAGTTACGTGATCCTCGCCGTGGTGCTGATATCGCTGGTGCCGCTGGCGTGGAAGGCGCTGAGTGAGCGAAGCAAGCATAAGAAGGCCGCCGCGGCCCAGGCTTCGGCGCTGCCTGAGACGGGGGTGCCGGAAGAATGAACGTGTGGGCGCCCCCTGCAACAATCGGAACGACGTGTTCGCCGGTCCCCATGAAAAGCCGTCTCGTGGGGATCACCAAGATACCCCTGGGAGGTTAGCCGCTCCGTGGGTCCGAGAGCATCCACGAGCGGCGATGAAGCTTTGGCTGATGTCCGCGAAGTTCTGGATGCTCTAGGCGAAACGTTCCCCTGGGAGCTCGCCGGCAGGCGCGAGCCGGGAGGCCTCCTGGTGGGCTCTCGCAGCGCGCCAGTGAGCCGGGTCCTTTGCTCCATCGACCTGACGGGCGACGTGGTAGAGGCCGCGGCCGCGACCCGCTCCGAGCTACTGGTAGTGCACCACCCGCAGATGCTCAGGTGCGGCCCTGCGCCCTGGGACGCGGACTCCCCCGCAGGCAGGCTGGCGGGCAAGGCCCTCTCCGCGGGCGTGAACATCGCCGCCTGCTACCGCAACGCGGACGTCGCGAGCGGCGGCGCCGCCGACCTCATGGCCTTGAGGCTCGGGCTCGTGCGGACCGTGCCGATACTGCCGGCCCGCGGCGCGTTTCTGGCTAAGGTGTCGGTATTTGTCCCGCCGGAGGCCCTGGAGCAGGTCTTTTCCGCTATGGCGGCAGCGGGCGCGGGAGCGATAGGCGATTACACCCACGCGGGTTTCCGCACTACCGGCACCGGGACGTTTGTCCCGCGGGAGGGCGCCAGGCCGTATTCCGGTGAGCCGGGCAGGCTGAACCTCGTTGAAGAGGTCAGGCTCGAAATGGTCTGTCCGTCGTTCCGCGTCGAGGCGGTCGTCGAGGCGATGCTGGAACAACACCCTTACGAAGAGGCCGCCTACGACATCTATAGGAGCGAGGCCCCGGTTCCATGGGGAGTCGGGCGCGCAGGTTGGCTCGAAGAAGAAAGGACGCTCTTGAGCATCATGGAAGACCTGGCCGACTGGAGCGCTTCCGAGGACGCGGTACTGGTCGGCGACCCCGAAAGAAAGGTGACCCGCGTGGCCGTGGCCCCCGGGTCGGCGGACAGGCTCATCGAGCGCGCCTGGAGTCAGGGCGCCGAGCTGCTGGCGGCCGGAGAAGTGGGCTGGCACGCGACGGTCGAGGCGTGCGAGCGCGGGCTGGCTCTCGTCTGCCTGGGGCACCTCGAGAGCGAGCGCGCCCTGGTGCCTGCCATGGTCTCGATAATCGGCGCTGCTTCGGAGAAGAGAGGTTGGGGATTGGAAGTCGAAGGCTACAAAGACCGGGGGGGACGATGGGGTTAGAAATGGGGCCGGAAGCGCTGGCGCGGACGCTGCGTGAGATACAGGACTTCGACACCAGGGTCCTCGGACTCGAGCGTGAGATAGAGGGCCTGGAGGAAAAGCATCGCCTGGGCGAACTGGCTTCCGAGCTCACCGAGGCCCGCGCCTCACAGGCGGCGACCGAGGAGCGGCTCGAGGAGCTGGAGCACAAGCAGCACAAGCTCGACGGCGAGCTCGACCTTCTTGCTTCCAAGGTCAAGAAAGAGGAGGAGAAGCTGTTCAGCGGCACCATCATGAACCCGAAGGAGCTCTCCGCCATACAGGCCGAGATATTCTCGCTTCGCAAGAAGCGCGACGAGATGGAGACCGAGGACCTCGAGGAGATGGAAGCCATCGACAGCCTCCACGACGAGGTGGCGGCCGCCAGAGAGCGGGCCGCTTCTGCCGAGACGCGCCTGAGCCAGGCCACCGCCGAGCACGATTCCGAGTTGGAGGAGAAGCGCTCCGAGGTCGCAACGCTCTCCCTCTCGAGGAACAATCTCAAGGCCCTGCTCGAGCCGGAGGTGATCGCCAACTATGAGAAGCTTCTCAAAGACAAGGCAGGGCTGGCGGTCGTCCCCATCGTGCAGGGCAGGAGCTGCGGTGGGTGCCACATCGACTTCTCTCGCACCCAGATCGACCAGTTTCAGCACAACGAGGGCATATTCCGCTGCGAGTACTGCAGGAGGATACTGGTCAAGTGAGCGGCGACGCGTTAGAGCCCCGGACGCCGGGGCCTGAAGACCTTCTACTCGTCTACAGTGACGGCGGGGCCCGGAACAACCCCGGCCCGGCGGGGGTAGGCGCCCTGGCAACGGACGCGGACGGCACCGTGCTCATCGAGATCAGCGAGTTCCTGGGCAAGGCGACCAACAACGTCGCCGAGTACTACGCCCTGATCATGGTCCTGGAGGCGTCGCGGCCGCTCGGTTATCAACGGGTGAAGGCGCACACCGACAGCCAGTTGGTGGCCTACCAGATGAGCGGAGAATACCGGGTGAAACACGCGGGCCTCAAGCCGCTGGCGGCCCGCGCCAGGGCGCTCCTCGATGAGTACCGCGACGTAGAGGTACAATATATTCCCAGGGAGAAGAATACCGAGTGCGATGCCCTTGCGAACAAGGCTATCGACGAAGGCCTTCTCGGACTGAAAGACCCGGTGCTCACACAAGAGGAATCTCTCTTCTGAGGGCGGCAGGCGAATGGATCCGGTCCCGGAGTTCACCAAAAAGGACGACATGGACTGTTGCGTTATAGGAACCGGCTACGTCGGGCTGGTCACCGGGGCGTGCCTCGCTGACCTGGGCCACTCCGTGACGTGTGTCGACAAGGACGACTCCAAGGTGACTGCGCTGGCCGGCGGGAACGTCCTCATCTACGAAGCCGAACTGGAGGAAGTAGTCCGCAGGGGCCTCAAGTCCGGCAAGCTCTCTTTCACCACCGACATCAGGGGTGCGGTCTCGCGCAGCGAATTCGTCTTCATCACGGTGGGCACGCCGTCGGACGCCGAAGGCCACGCCGACCTCACCAACGTCGACGAGGTCGCCCGGCAGATCGCCGAGGCCATCGAAGGGTACAAGGTGATCATCAACAAGAGCACCGTGCCCGTGGGCAGCACCAAGCGCGTGTCGCGGATAATCGAGCAGTCGATGCCCCCGTACCCCGAGTTCGACGTGGTGTCGAATCCGGAGTTCCTGCGCGAAGGCACGGCGGTATCCGATTTCATGAAGCCCTCCCGTATCATCATCGGCGCGGACTCGCAGAAAGCCGCCATGCTCATGAGCTCCCTCTACAAGCGCATCGACGCGCCGCTGCTCATCACCGACCCCGCGAGCGCGGAGATGATCAAGTACGCCTCCAACGCCTTCCTGGCCACCAAGGTCTCCTACATCAACGAGATAGCGAACATCTGCGAAGCGGTCGGGGCGGACGTCCGTGAGGTCTCGCTGGGCATGGGATACGACGAGCGAATCGGCTTCGAGTTCCTCAAGGCCGGTCCCGGCTTCGGGGGCTCGTGCTTTCCCAAGGACTGCCGCGCCATGCTGCGCATCGCGCACGAGAGCGGCTACGAGTTCGAGCTCCTGGAGGGAGTGCTCAAGGTCAACCGGGAGCAGCAGGAGCGAGTGGTGACCAAGATAGCCAAGGCCGCGGGGGGACTCGAAGGCAAGAGCATAGGGCTCCTGGGGCTCGCCTTCAAGGCGAACACCGACGACGCGCGCGAGTCCCCGGCCCTCATCATCGCGGGCATGCTGCTCCAGCGGGGGGCAAAGGTCACCGTATTCGACCCTCAGGCGATGGACAACTGCGCCGGGGAGATTCCCGACGCCCGCTTCGCAGAGGACCCCTACCAGGTCGCCGAGGGCGCCGAAGTGCTGGTCCTGTTGACCGAGTGGGACGAGTTCAAGTGGCTCGACTACGAGCGTGTGCTGAAGGCGATGAGCCGTCCCGTGATAGTGGACACCAGGAACTGCCTGGACCCCGCGGTCCTGCGCAAGCTCGGATTCACATATGAAGGAGTCGGCAGATGAAGCTGTCAGTGATCGTGCCCGTCTACAACGAGAGGAACACGATACAGGAGATACTCCGCAGGGTCCGCGCGGTCGACCTCGGCGAGATATCGAAGGAGATCATTGTTGTCGACGACGGTTCCACCGACGGGACCGTCGACATACTGAAGCTGGAGGAGGACTCGACGACCCGCCTGCTCACGCACCCGCAGAACAAGGGAAAAGGCGCCGCCGTCAGGACCGGGCTGGAGCAGGCAACCGGCGACTTCGTGATAATCCAGGACGCCGACCTCGAGTACGACCCCGACGACTACCGCCTGCTGCTGGCGCCGCTGCTCAAGAAGAAGGCCGAGGTGGTGTACGGGTCCCGCTTCACCGGTGAGCACCGCGACATGCTCTTCTGGCACATGCTCGGCAACAAGATGCTCTCGTTCATCACCAACGTGCTCTACAACACCACGCTCTCCGACATGGAGACGTGCTACAAGCTTTTCTGGAGGCCATGCCTCGAGGGGATCACCATCAAGTCGAACCGCTTCAACTTCGAGCCGGAGATCACCGCAAAGGTCCTCAAGAAGAAGGTTCGCATCTACGAGGTGCCGATCTCTTACGCCGGACGCGAGTATACGGAGGGAAAGAAGATCACCTGGCGCGACGGATTCTCCGCCCTGTGGGCGCTCATCAAATATCGCTTCGTTGATTGAGGAGGAAGCAGCACTCGAGGAGGAGTCTTGAAAATGCAGACAGCAATCACTGTGACCCTGCTGATCATCAGCATCGGCCTGGCGGTCGCCGGACAGCTCGCCATGAAGGCGGGCATGAACGACATCGTCGCCAAACACGGCGACCTCAAGATGGAGAACTTCAAGCACCCCGGCACGCTCGTCAAGTGGATCTTCAAAGACGGGCCGTGGGCGGCGGCGGGCATCCTGCTCTACGCCATATCTGCGCTGTTCTGGCTGATCGTGCTCTCGAGGACGTCCCTCAGCGTCGCTTACCCGATGGTCGCGGCGGGCTACGTGGTGGTCGTCCTCTACTCGAAGTTCGTCTTCAACGAGAACGTCAAGGCCATCGCCTGGGTCGGGCTGGTGTTCATAGTGATTGGCGTGGCTATCACGGCTCAGGGGTTGCCCGCGAAGAAGAAGACCGAACTGAAACCCGCGAGCTCAGTGGTGCAGACAGCGCAAGCGGGTCATGCTGAGGCCGTCGACGGGACGCCCTCCGAAAAATGAAGACCGTCTCGGTGATCGTCATCAACTTCAACGGGCTCGCTGACATCGAGGCGTGCCTGGAGTCGGTGGCCGCCCAGGATTACCCCGAGCTGGAGCTGCTCGTGATCGACAACGGCTCGAGCGACGGTTCGACCGAGTGGCTCAGGGAGTGGGCCAGCGGGCAGTCCGGCGGGACGCGGTTCAAGACGACCGGCCCGTTGCTCATCGAGAACGGCGCCAATACCGGGTTCAGCCCGGCGCTGAACCAGGGCATCAAGGCCACCTCGGGCGAGCTCGTGATGCCGCTCAACACCGACGTCGTCCTGGAGGACTCCTTCATCGCCATGCTCGTCGCCAGGCTCGAGAAAGACTCCGCGGGCAGCGTGAGCGGCAAGCTCATGCGCTTCCCTCCCTTTGGCAAGGACAACGTCATCGACACCGTCGGGCACGTGATCTTCAAGAACAGGCTCGCCGAGAGCCTCGGCGAGGGGCTGCGCGGCGCGACCTCATTTCTAGAGCCCATCGAGGTGTGGGGCACCTGCGGAGCGGCCGCGATATACGACCGGGCGATGCTCGAGGACGTCGCGGTCGACGGGGAGTACTTCGACGAGGACTTCTTCGCCTTCTGGGAGGACCTCGACCTCGACTGGCGGGCGCGCATGCGGGGCTGGAGATGCATGTTCGAACCCGCCGCCGTCGGCTACCACCGCCGAGGGGGCGCCGGATACAGGAAATCGCTGCTGGTCGAGACCCACAACTACAAGAACCGATACCTCATGATCATCAAGAACGATTCCGCGCGCTACCTCCTGCGAAACCTGCCCGGCCTTGCAGCGACGGAGGCACTGAAGGGCGGGGCCCTGCTGGTGCGCTGCCCGAAGGCCCTGCTGGGCCTGGGGCAGGTGGTGAGGCTTCTGCCCGCGATGGTCCGCAAGCGGCGGGTGATACAGTCCCGCAGGCTGGTGCCGGCGCGCGACCTCGACGGTTGGTTCCAGCCGTTCGGCTACGCGAAATGGGTCAGGCGCCATCTGTTGAACCGCGGAGAGATGATAGTGGAAGCGGAACGGGAGCGGGCGTGAACCAGGTCGCAGCGATAATCATCAACAGGAACACGAAAGATTTCCTGCGAGAGTGCCTGAAGACCGTGCTCGCTCAGGACTTCGCGGGTGGCATCTCCACGTGGGTGGTGGACAACGGCTCCGACGACCGCAGCGCGCAGATGGTGCTGCGGGAGTTCCCGGGGGTCGACCTGGTCTGGAACCGGTCCAACGTCGGTTACGCCTGCGCCTGCAACCAGGGAGTGAGGGCAACCCGCGAGCAGTACGTACTGATCATGAACAGCGACACGGCCCTCTCTACAGACACCGTGAGCGAGGTCGTGTCTTACCTGGAGCGCAACCCGGCGGCCGGGGTCGCGGCCCCGTTGCTCCGCAACAGCGACGGCAGCCTGCAGTTCTCCTGCCGGGAGTTCCCGTCGGTCTCCACCGCTTTCGTCCACGCGTTCCTGGGCCTGTTCAGCTCGGACAATCCCCGTTCCGCGAGCTACAAGAAGATGACCTGGGACCACTCTCGGGAGGCGGATGTCGACTGGGTCTCCGGGGCCTTCATGGCTATCAGGCGCGAGGCGCTGGAGCAGCTCGGCGGCTTCGACGAGAAATACTACATGTACGTGGAGGACGTGGACCTGTGCTGGAGGATGTGGCAGGCGGGCTGGAGCGTAGGCTTCGTGCCGGGCACGGAGGTCTGTCACCACATCGGGATGAGCAGCCGGGCGGTCCCGGCGCGCATGGTACTGCACCATCACGGCAGTATGTTACGCTTCCACCGTAAGACTTATGACGGGCCGATGAGGCGGACCGTCAACGTCGTGGTCGCGGTGGGGGTGGCGTTCAGGGTGGCGCTGATCCTCGCCCTCAACGCGTACTATCGCCTTCGCGGCGCCCTGGGTGGCGCGAAGAAAGTGATCATGCCGGGGAGACAGTGATGGAGCGAGTACTGATAACGGGGGCCGACGGGTTCGTCGCTTCGCACCTGCTGGGGGAGCTCGCCCGCGAGTGCGGCTGCGAGATCACCGGGATCGGGCTCAAGGAGGCTCCCTCCGCGCTGGTCGACAGGCTCGACTACGTCGTCCTCGACCTCACCGAGTATGAACCGGTAAAAGATCTCCTCGAGGAGAAGCGCCCGGACGCGATATTCCACCTGGCGGCGATGCCGTCCGTGGCGCAGTCGTGGGAGGACCCCTGGAGCACTTACCGGGTCAACGTGCTGGGCCAGGTCAACCTGATGGAGGCGTTGCGCAGGCTCGAGCTGGAGGCGTCCGTCCACATCGCGTGTTCCAGCGAAGAGTACGGGAAGGTGTCGCCCGAGGCGATGCCCATGGACGAGGGCACGCCGTTCAACCCCTGCAGCCACTACGCGGTCAGCAAGGTCGCCCAGGAGGTCCTGGGCCTCATGTACTACGAGGCGTTCGCCTGGCGCGTCCTGGTGACCCGGGGCTTCAACCAGTGCGGGCCCGGGCAGGCCTCGGATTTTGTGGTCTCTTCTTTCGCCCGGCAGATCGCCGAGATCGAAGTGGGGCTCCGAAAGCCCGTCATCATGGTCGGCAACCTCGAGGCCAGGCGTGACTTCATGGACGTGCGAGACACCGTGCGCGCGTACCGCATGGTCATGGAGAAAGGGAAGGCGGGCACCGCCTACAACGTGTGCAGCGGCACGGCGCGCGCGGTGGCAGAAGTCCTGGAGTTGCTTCTGGAGGCGAGCGGCGCCGAGATAAGGGTCGAGCGCGACGCCTGCCGCCAGAGGCCGAGCGACATCCCTCTGCTGCTCGGGGACAACGCCAGGCTGAAGGAAGAGACTGGCTGGGAGCCGGTCATCGGGCTCGAGACGACCCTGAAAGACACTCTCGATTACTGGCGCGTCCGGGTGAGAGGACAGAGGGAACCGGAGGTGAGGAGTTGAAGGCAGCGATGCTCGTGGGTGGGTTCGGCACCCGCTTGAGGCCGCTCACGATAACCACGCCGAAACCGATGCTACCCCTGGTCAACATCCCGTTTCTGGAGATCGAGCTCCTGCACCTGAAGCGGTACGGGGTCGACGAGGTGATCCTGTCGACCAGTTACATGCCCGCCGTTTTCGACGAGTACTTCGGTGACGGCTCGAGGCTGGGTTTGAAGCTGGTGCACGTGACGGAGGACGAGCCGCTGGGGACCTGTGGCGCTATCAAGAACGTCGTCGAACACCTGGGAGAAGAGCCGGTGATCGTGTGCAACGGGGACATCCTCACCGACCTCGATATCGCGGCGCTGGTCGCTTACCACAAAGAGAAGGGCGCGAAAGTCACGATCACACTGACCCCGGTGGAGGACCCGACCGCGTACGGCCTGGTCCCGCTGGACGACGATGGCCACATAAAAGAGTTCCTCGAGAAGCCTTCCTGGGACCAGGTGGTCACCAACCTCATCAACGCGGGGACCTACGTCATGGACCCCGCGGTGCTCGACCAGGTCCCGCCCGGGCAGAACTACTCTTTCGAACGACAGTTGTTCCCGGACCTGCTCAAGCAGGGCGAGCCCATGTTCGGCTTCCCTTCGGACTGTTACTGGCTGGACCTCGGAACTCCCGAGAAGTACCTCGCCGCCCACCATGACATACTGAGCGGCGAGATAGACATTCCCATGAAGGGCAGCGAGGAAGACGAGCGCGTCTGGATAGGCGACGGCGTCGACATCGCGCAGACGGCTCACATCCACGGCCCGGTCATCGTCGGCGACCGCGTGAAAGTAGGCCCGGGCGCCAAGATCCAGGCGAAGACATGCCTCGGAAACGACGTGAAGATCGAGGCCGAGGCGCGGGTCGAAGGGTCTGTAGTGCTCGACGGAGCAACCATCGGCGAGCGGAGCCAGGTGGAGGAGAGCATAGTGGGAAGAGGCACCGTGCTCGGGGCCGACTGTCATGTTGCGGACTGTTCGGTCTTGGGTGATAATATCGTCTCTGGTAGCGAGAACGAGTTCCGAAAAGGGATTCGCGTTTGGCCTTCGACGGTGATCGAGGCCGGAAAGATCAAGTTCTGAACACGGGGCCGGCTCCTGGCCGGCAAAGTTTCTTTATAGGCACTGGGACCGGGGGCCCGGCGGGACGGGCGGAGGTCTTCATTTTCGCGGAGGTGCAGCTAATTGAAGGTCCTGATCACTGGAATCACCGGGTTCGCCGGCAGCCACCTGGCTGAGTACTGCCTCGCCCGCGGCGACGCCGAGGTGTTCGGCACCGCGCGCTGGCGCAGCCCCATGGACAACGTGGTTGGCATCACCGACGACATCACGCTGATGGACTGCGACCTCAAGGATTCGGTGGCGGTGCGCCACTGCCTCTCCGAGATCCGCCCCGAGTATATCTTCCACCTGGCGGCGCAGAGCTTCGTCCCCACGTCGTGGAAAGCACCGGTCGAGACGGTGTGCACCAACATGGTCGGCGAGATAAACCTCTTCGAGGCGATGCGCGAGCTCGGGCTGGTAGAGAACACCCGCATCCAGCTGGCCGGCTCCAGCGAGGAGTACGGCATGGTCCACGAGGACGAAGTCCCTATCAAGGAGACCAACCCCTTGAGGCCTCTGAGCCCCTACGGGGTCAGCAAGGTGGGGCAGGACCTCCTCGGCTACCAGTACCATGCGAGCTACGGGCTTCACACGGTGCGAACGCGCGCGTTCAACCATACCGGCCCGCGGCGGGGAGACGTGTTCGTCTCGAGCAACTTCTCCAAGCAGATCGCGACGCTCGAGAAGGGCAAGGCCGAGCCGGTCATCAAGGTTGGAAACCTCGACGCCCGGCGAGACTTCACCGACGTTCGCGACATGGTGAAAGCGTACTGGCTCGCGCTCGAGAAGGGCGAGCCGGGTGAGGTCTACAACCTGGGCTCCGGCAAAGACGTCACCATCAAGAAGATGCTGGATATCCTGCTCTCGTTCAGCGACCTCGACATCGAGATCAGGGAGGATCCGTCCAGGATGCGCCCTTCCGACGTGGAGATACTGCTCGCCGACACCACCAGGTTCCACGACCTGACGGGATGGGAGCCTGAGATACCGCTCGAGAAGACTCTGGAGGACCTGCTCGATTACTGGCGGGAGAGGGTCTGACGGTTGGGCGGCGGGACAGCAGGACAAGCGGCCGGTAGCACGAAGACAGCGGCCGGTCCTGATGCCGGCGCCCTGTGGGTGCGCGGCATCACCCCCGGATATCAGCGCGGGAGATGGCAATGATCAAATTCGGCACTGACGGCTGGCGCGGCGTTATCGCGGACGACTTCAACTACGACAACATCTGGAAGGTCGCCTGCGCCGTCGTGAGCTACGTGCGCGACAGCGTAGAGGGCAAAGACCCGAAGCTCCTCATCGGGTACGACACCCGTTTCGGCTCCGACCTCTACGCGCAGCTGTGCGCTGTCGCGGCCAAGGAGCTGGGCGTGCCCGTGATGATCTCGGAGCACTTCGCCTCCACGCCTTCGATCTCGTTCGCGACCAAGAACCTGCACGCCGACGGGGCGATAATGATAACCGCGAGCCACAACCCCCCACGGTTCGACGGCCTGAAGTTCAAGGGCCCGTACGGGGGTTCGGCCACGACCAGCATCACCGGCGAGATCGAGGCCATGCTTCACAGGGTGGAGAAGGACACTCCAAAGCGGCCCGACGTGCTCTTCGAGGACGTCCTGGAGCCGGGCAAGGTGGAGTTCTTCGATCCTATCCCGGCGTACCTGGACAAAGTGACCTCCATGGTCAACAAGGACGTGTTCCCCGCTCCTCAGTTCAAGATAATGTTCGACCCCATGTGGGGGGCCGGGCAGGGCTTGCTGCCGAAGGTGCTCGAGAGGCTCGGCATGGAGTGCGCCCAGATACACGGCGAGCACAACCCGCTCTTTCCCGGCCTGCAGCCCGAGCCGATCGGCGACAACCTGAACGATCTCCGCGAGGCTGTGACCTCCGGCGGCTACTCCGTCGGCATCGCGGTGGACGGAGACGCGGACAGGGTAACCGCTGTCGACGCCACCGGGCGGTTCATCAGCAGCCACATGGTCCTGGCGCTCCTCCTGAAGCACCTGGTGGAGGTGCGCAAGTGGACTGGAGACGTGGTCAAGACCGTCTCCACCACCAGCATGATCGACCGGCTCTGTGAGAAGTATCACCGCAACCTGTACGTGGTGCCGGTGGGCTTCAAGTACATCGCCGACCTCATGCTCGAGGAAGACATCATGGTGGGAGGAGAGGAGAGCGGGGGCACGGGGATGAAGAACTACATCCCCGAGCGCGACGGCATCCTCATCGGGCTGATGCTGATCGAGATAATGGCCACCAACAACAAGACCCTGGGCCAGCTCATCGATGAGCTGATGGACGAGCTGGGCCGCAAGTACGTGTTCCTTCGCAAAGACATAGAGCTCACGCAGGCGCACAAGGAATCACTGCTCGCCAACCTCCACGAGCTCAAGCCCGCTTCCATCGGCAGCCAGAAGGTCACCAGCGTGGAGACCATCGACGGTCTCAAGTTCCACAGGGAGGACGGATCCTGGCTGATGTTGCGGGTGTCCGGCACCGAGCCTTTGGTGCGCGTCTACGCGGAGGCGACTTCCGAGCAGGAAGTGGCCGACCTCGTCGCCGATGGTGTGAAGCTCATCAACACGGTCCAACCGAAGGAGTGATGGGTGCCTTGGAGCCGAAAGTAGACCTCGACAATGTTTCCGAGCTCGCCGGCATCGACGAATCAGGGATGCTGGGCGTGCTCGAGAGCTTTCCCGAGCAGTTGAGGGAAGCCATAGAGATCGGGCAGTCCGAGATCGCTCTTCCATCGATCCCGGGCTCGAGAACTGTAGCGGTGCTTGGGATGGGTGGATCCGGGATCTCGGGCGACGTGGTCGCGGCCCTTGCGGCCGAGAGCGGTCTTAGGCTGCCGGTGGTGACCGTGAAAGGTTACTCGCTGCCGGCGTTCGTCGACGAGGACTGCCTGGTGTTCGCCGTGTCTTACTCGGGGAACACGGAAGAGACTCTGGAGTGTTTCGAGGGGGCGCTCGAACGCGGAGCCACGGTGATCGCGGTCTCGAGCGGCGGCAAGCTGACCGAGCTGGCCGACAAGCGCGGCGTGCCGCTCTTCCACATCCCGGGCGGGTTGCAGCCGCGCGCGTCGCTGGGCTACCTGTTCGCTCCCATCGTGTGCGCGCTGGAGCGCATGGGCATGGTCGAAGGAGCGGTGGCGAGGCTGAGGGCGGCGGTCCCGATGCTCGAACAGCGGCGCTCGGAGTACGGTGTAGCAACCCTCTTCGACGACAACCCGGCCAAGCGACTGGCGAAAGACCTCGTCGGTTACGTGCCGGTGGTCTACGGAGCCGAGGGTTACCTGGCGGTCGCGGCGCTGCGCTGGAAGGCGCAGTTCAACGAGATGGCCAAGGTCCCCTCGTTCTCCAACTACTTTCCGGAGCTGAACCACAACGAGACCGTTGGCTGGAAGAACCTCGAGGAAGTCTGCTCCAGGTGCCACATCGTCGTCCTGGGCGAGCCGGGCCTTCACTCGCGGATCGAGCAACGCGTGAGGATCACGCTCGACCTGCTGACCGGCTCCGTCGGCCATTCGACGCGGGTCTGCGCGAGGGGCGAGAATATCACTGAACGGCTGCTCGACCTGATCAACTTCGGCGACTACGCGAGCGTCTACCTGGCGCTCTCTCTAGGTGAAGACCCGACACCGGTAACGCGGATCGAAGAGCTCAAGAAACGCCTCGCTGAAGGCAAGCCCGGCTAGGCGCCATGCTGGAACCGTCCGAGGCCGCAGCCAAATCACTCCAGGCAGCACGATTCCTTTCCGACGCGCTGAATGCGCAGCCGCCCGTAGCAGTCGTATTCGGGACCGGCTGGGGAGGGCTCTCGGACGGATACGCCACCCTGGGCGTTGCGCCGTTCGATGACATCCCGGGGTTCGGGCCGGCCGGCGCACCCGGGCACCGCGGAGTGGTCAAGGCAGTGGAGACAGAGGGCGGTCCGCTCCTGGTCCAGGACGGCAGGCTTCACTGCTACGAAGGGTACTCGTCCCTCGAGGCCTGTTTCCCCGTCTGGGCTTACGCCGCGCTCGGGGTGAAGGTGCTTGTCCTGCTATCCGCTGCGGGCGGACTGAACCCGGCCTACACGCCGGGAGACCTGATGATAGTCCGCGACCACATTTACCTCTTCGGTGCCAACCCGCTTATCGGCGTCCCCGAGGCACCTGGGTGCGACCGGTTCATAATGGCCGCCGATTTCTATCCGGAGAGCGTCCAGGAGGCGCTTCGGGGGGCGGTGCCTGCCGAAGCCCGCTGTGAACAAGGCGTGTACGCGTACACCAGTGGCCCGAGCTTCGAGACCGAGTCCGAGGCCTCGTTGCTCCGGATCGCCGGGGCCGACGCTGTGGGAATGTCTACCGCCCCCGAGGCCATCGTGGCGCGCTCGGTCGGGATGGCCGCGGGCGCGGTCTGCTGCATCTCGAACATGCTGCTGCCGTACAGGACGGGCGCCTCCGAGGCGGGCGCCGTCCTCGATATCGTGAGAGGGACGGCGTCGACGCTCACCGGTTTCCTGGACCGGATTGCCACGTTCGAAGATATGATAGGCTAACCCGGTACTCCCACCGCATCGAAAGGAGAAGGCTCCAAATGGATTACGACGTCAAAGACCTGGCCCTGGCGCCCGAGGGGAAGGCGCGCATCGAGTGGGCCGGGCTTGAGATGAAAGTGCTCGAGACGATAAGGGCCCGCTTCGAGCGGGAGAAGCCACTCGCGGGCTGCCGCATAGGGTGCTGCCTGCACGTGACGACCGAGACCGCCAACCTGATGCTCACGCTCAAGGCCGGGGGCGCGGAAGCTTACCTCTGCGCGAGCAACCCGCTCTCGACGCAGGACGACGTCGCCGCGAGCCTGGTCTCCGATTTCGAGATAAGCACCTTCGCCATCAAGGGCGAGGACAATGACACCTACTACAAGCACGTCTACAGCGTCCTCGATAAACACCCGCAGGTGACGATGGACGACGGGGCCGATCTGGTGTCGACCCTCCACCGCGAGAAGAAGGACCAGGCCGGCGAGATCATCGCGGGGACCGAGGAGACCACCACCGGCGTCATCCGGCTGAAGAGCATGGAGGACTCGGGAGTGCTCCTGTTCCCGGTGGTCGCGGTCAACAACGCCGACACCAAGCACCTCTTTGACAACCGCTATGGCACGGGCCAGTCGACCCTCGACGGGATCATCCGCGCGACCAACCTGCTGCTTGCCGGCAAGGTGTTTGTGGTCTTCGGGTACGGCTGGTGCGGCAGGGGCATCGCGACCAGGGCGATGGGCATGGGCTCGCACGTGGTCGTGGTGGAGGTCGACCCGCTGCGCGCGCTCCAGGCCGTGATGGACGGCTTCACGGTGTTGACGTCGATCGAGGCCGCCAGGCGCGGCGACATCCTGGTTACCGCGACGGGAGACACCCACGTGCTTCGCGCCGAGCACTTCGAGGTGATGAAAGACCGCGCGGTGGTCTGCAACTCCGGTCATTTCGACGTCGAGATCGACATACCGGCGCTCGAGAAGATGTCTGCGACCCGCAGGACGGTCAGGCAGTACGTCGAGGAGTTCGCGATGGCCGACGGGCGCAGGGTCTACCTGCTCGCCGAGGGAAGGCTCGTGAACCTGTCCGCGGCCGAAGGGCACCCCGCGAGCGTCATGGACATGAGCTTCGCGAACCAGGCGCTTATGGCCGAGTACGTTTTCAAGCACGCTTCCGAGCTCGAGAAGAAGGTCTACGACGTGCCCGGCGAGATCGACGCCGAGATCGCCCGCTTGAAGCTTGAGACGATGGGCATCGCCGTCGACTCGCTGACCGACGAGCAGGAAGAGTACTTGAGGAGCTGGACCCTGGGGACCTAGATGCCCTCCATCAAGCCCAAAGAACTGGAGAGGCTCGCTGCCGCTGGAAAGCGGATGTACGAGGGCGGCCTCACCACGGGGACGCTTGGCGCCATCGGCATGAGGCTCCCCGGCGGCAGCGTCGCCGTGACAGCGGACGGCGCCAGGCTGGGCTTCATGAAGAAGGCCGACCTCCTGGTCATGAACGGCTCGATCGAGCCCGCCGCGCCGGGCAGGAAGCCCGGCCGCGAGACCAGCATCATCAGGGCGGTCCTCGCCGCGCAGCCCAGCGCCGGCTCGGTCATAAGGGTCCATTCGCCTTACACCACCGCTCTCGCCCACAAAGGCCGCAAGGCCCTGGAGAAGTCATCGGCGCTATTCGAGGACCTCGGGGGCGTGGCATTCGTGCCGTACTACCGGCCGGGCACGGCCGGGCTCGCCGGGGCGGTCGCGGAGGTCATGCGCTCGCACCAGGTCGCCATCATAGAGGGACAGGGCGCGGTGGTGTGGGGGCGCGACGTCGAGGACGCGATCGACCGGGCGGAAGCGCTCGAGGCCGCCGCGCGAGTGGTCTTCATCCTCATCAGCAGCAACGGGTCCTCGTAGGGGCCGCCCGTGACGCTCACCAGGGAACCCGGCGACTCAATCTACTTCGAAGGCCGCAAGCTCTACCTGCTCGACCAGACGCTCCTGCCCGTCGATGAAGTCGTCCTGGAGCTCGACACGCCCGAACAGGTGGAAGCGGCCATCAAGAGGCTCGCGGTGAGGGGGGCGCCCGCCATCGGCATCGCCGGCGCTTACGGCGCGCTGCTGGGCGCGCTCGGCGCGGAGCGGGACCCGTCTTCCATCAGGGCCGCGACTCTGCGCGCGATCGAAATGATCGCGGCGTCCAGGCCCACCGCCCGCAACCTCTTCTGGGCCCTGGAGAGGATGAGGGAGTCGCTCGGTTACGACACCACGGACCCCGAGGTACTGATAGAAAAACTGCGCCAGGCCGCCGACGAAGTCGCTCTCGAGGTGATAGAGACTGACCGGGCGCTGGTGGAGGCCGGGCAGGATGTCGTCCCGAGCGGCGCGGGCGTCCTCACTCACTGCAACTCCGGCCCTCTGGCCGCTCTCCGTTACGGGACCGCGGTCGGCGTCCTGATCGAGGCGAACCGCCTCGGCAAGGGCATCCACGTGTACGTCGACGAGACTCGTCCTCTGCTCCAGGGCTCGCGGCTGACTGCCTGGGAGCTCGGGCGCGAGGGCGTGCCCTACACACTCATACCCGACAACACTGCCGCAGTCGTGATGATGCAGGGCAAGGTGGACCTGGTCATGACCGGGGCCGACAGGATCGCCGCGAACGGCGACAGCGCCAACAAGATCGGCACCTACGGCCTGGCGGTGCTCGCAAAGGCCCATGGGATCCCGTTCTACATCGCCGCTCCGGGTTCGACCGTAGACCTCCAGTGCCCCGCCGGACCGGATATAGTGATCGAGGAGCGCGACCCGGACGAAGTGCGGCGGTGCGGCGGGCGCCAGACCGCACCCGCGGACGCCGACGTATACAACCCGGCCTTCGACGTGACTCCCGCCTCCTACATCGAAGGCATCGTCACCGACAGAGGAGTCCTGCGGCCTCCTTACCACGAGAGCCTTCAGGTCTTCAGCTAGTGCTCCGTCCCACAGATATCTTGGCATTCGATCGCCGTTGCATCCACGCCTGCCGCGTTCCGCTCCCTCGGAGTACTCAGCGAGTACGACTCGGTCGCGCGCCTTGCAGGCGCGGCGCCCCGGCGCTCTCGGTGCTTAAAGCTACCTGTGGGACGGAACACTAGGCGGCCTTGCCTCGATTGTGGTACAGTCTGGTTGTATTGTTCAACCGGACCCCCTCTCCCGCTCAATGCGAAGACCAGGCATCCACGAACAGCTTCTCGACATCGTGTACCCGTCGGAGTGCGCCGGTTGCGGCCGCCCGCATGTCTCTCCTCTCTGCGAGGACTGCTTCCGCCAGATCGCACATGAGCGGGCCCGCGAAGACCGGTGTGATGATCTCCTGCCTCAATTCGCGTTTATCGGACTCAATGCCGCCGGCGACTATGCCGGGACTCTCAAAGACATGGTGTTGCGCCTCAAGGATTCTGAAAGCAGGATGGCCCTTCCGCTTGCGGCGCTGGTAGCGGCGTCCCTCGGCAACGACCCCGATAATATGCTGACGCGCGCCGTCTGCTTCGTGCCATCGAGCAGGAAGAAGATAGCCGAGCGCGGATTCAATACCGCCGAGCTTCTCGCGAGGCGCGTCGCGGCCATCCTGGGACGCCCCGTAGCCGACGCGCTCCTCGTGGCCCCCCGCATGCGCGACCAGGACCGGACGCCGGGCGCACAGCGGTGGGCCAACGCGAGTGGAGCTTTCCACGCCCGTGAGGGCGTAGCGCTCGGAGGGCCGGTTCTGCTGGTCGATGACGTGCTCACCACAGGGGCCACCGCGGACGCGTGCTCGCGGGCGCTCCTGGCAGCAGGTGCCTCGTCCGTGCGGGTCGCCGTGGCCGCGAGAGCAGTGCTGCGTCGCGTAACACCGCCCTGACCGTGACCCGCCTTGCCCGGCGTGAGGCCTGGATTTTCACACGACCCGTCGATTTTTTCGGAGTTTCGGGCAAGAATCGCGGCCGACTGGTGTAAAATATATTAAGCGGCCGTACGATTCGGGGTACAGAACGTAAACCCGGCAGACGATATACTTGGTGGTAGTATACCTATGTCCGTACTGGTTACAGTCGAAGGACCAGGTGATATCGCATGCAGTTGTCAGACAGGGAAATACAGAACACGCTGGACATGCTCAAGAAGAGCGAGAAGATGGGTGCCGACAAAGAGTCGACTCAGTTCAGCGAAGAAGAGATCGAGGATATCCAACAGGTCGTGAAGCAGATCGATGACATGCCCGAGATCCGCAAGGACAGGGTAGAGAAACTCAAAAAAGCGCTCGAGTCCTCGAACTACAACGTCACCGGCGACGACGTCGCCAAGAAACTCATCGGGCGCATCTTCTCCGACAAGCTGCACTGAACGGGGCGCCCCCACACCTTGCTTGCTTACAAGGATTCTCCGCGATAACATCATGCCGTGGCGACAGGTGCCTTTATCACTTTGACAATCAATGGACGGGTCTCGGTCTGTGGTTGAAAGTCGATGCCAGTCGCAGGCGAAACGACCCACGTAAGGCAACTAATGGTTGCTGAGCATGGTGCGGCTTAGGGGTAAGTCCTGCCCCCGAATAATCGGGGAGAAGGGGGCGTGGTCCCGCTCATATGCAACGGGGCTGCAAACTCTCAGCAGGCGAGTGTGGGGCCAAAGACCAGGTCAGCGGGACCCGTCTATCTTCAGGACCGGCTGCGAGTGCCTTTGATAGACACTATTCGGCTCCTGTGGTAACCTACGACAAACGGTTTTTAGACTGGGGGACTGCGTTGGAATCAGGAGTCGTGAAGTGGTTCAACCCCGAGAAAGGGTTTGGCTTCATCGAGCGTGAAAACGGGGACGATGTCTTCGTGCATTTCTCGGACATCAGCGCTGAGGGGTACCGGACGCTCAACGAAGGTGAGGCTGTCCAGTTCGAAGTGGTTGATGGTGACAGGGGGCCGAAGGCTACCAACGTCACCCGGCAGAGCTGAAAGCGTGCGTATTAGCAGAGTTGCAACCCCATTTAGCCACAGGGTCTAAGGTGGGGTTGTAGTATTACACGGCATTGTTCTTTACGCCCCGCCAGCGGAAACGCGGAGGTCTGATTTGCAGATAGTCGTCAAGGGAAAAAACATCGAGGTCACTGAAGCGCTGCGAGAGCACGCAATCGAGAAACTTTCCAAGATACAGAAGTCGGGCTACGAGGTCAGGGAGATCGAGGTCACCCTCCTCGTCGAGAAGAACCCCAGCATCCGCCAGAACCAGGTGGCTGAGATAAACATCTACGGCAACAGCGCCATGATCCGCGCGGTCGGACGCGACCGCGATATGTACATCGCCATCGACCAGGCTGTGACCAAGGTGCAGCGGCAGATAGCCAAGCAGCACGGAAAGCAGATTGACCGCACCCAGGCGCAACCGAGTGCCCTGAGGACGCACACGGCCGAGGAACATGCGAAAGAGGACATGGAGCCTCCTATCGTCAAGGTGAAGGCGATACCGAGGAAGCCGATGACCCCGGAGGAAGCAGTGCTCCAGCTTGAGACCGTCGGCCACGATTTCTTCGTGTTCACCAACTCCGAGACCGACAACACCAACATCGTCTACAGGCGTAACGACGGAAAGTACGGCTTGATAGACTACGGCGTGATAGACTAATCCCTCTGGATGGGAGGTGACCGGCCGTGGCCGGTCTGATCAGCTTTTCAAAAAAAATCTTGAAGTATATCGCTGAGACCTTTCTGGCTGGCGGGGCGGGGATACGATGGTAAAGAACTCCCGTCTCGCGCTCGACGATTCGCTCTTCGAAAATGACCGGAAGAGGTCGCGCCGCACGCGCGGCGGCACCCCCGCCGAGCCCACCGAACCCCGCGCCCACATAACCCGGACCGACAACGCGCTTGCGGTGTCCGTGGTGCTCGCGGCCGCGATGCTGGTCCTGCTCGGTTTCACCGCGAAGAAAGAGAACTGGTTGGCGGTCGTCCTCATCGGGCTGATGTTCCTGGCGAGCGAGCTGTTCGCCCTGCCGATGAAGCCCGCGGGCAGGCTATCTCTGGCGCTGCTCCCGCTGGTGATGGCGATGATGGTCTCAGGCCCGCTCGGCACCGCCGTAGTGGCGCTTTTCGGCATACCGATCTTCTTCATGGAGCGGGCGCCCCAGGGCATGCGCCGGGTGGTCTTCAATACGGCGCAGATGGTCTTCGCCGCCGCCGCCGCCGGCCTGGTCTTCAAATACACCGGCGGGGGCGTCATAGACGCGACGCTGAAAAACGGCGGCAAGCTGGTCCTCCCGTGGATACTGGCGACGATCGTCTTCTTCGTCTTCAACACGCTGCTGGCCATGCCGGTCCTCGCGCCCGAGGGAGAGAAGCTGTTCCGGTTCTGGCAGCGGCGACTGATGCCGCGGTTCCCGGGCTACCTGCTCTACTCCGGCATCGGTTTTCTGGCGGCGATCGTCTATGTGAAGCTCGAGTTCCCCGCGGTCGTGCTGCTGTTCGCCCCGATCCTCGCGGTACGGGTGATGTACACGAGGTACGGCACCATGCGTGACGTCTGCGACAACACGACCCTCGCTATCATGGAGGCGGTAGAGGGTGGCAGCATGTTCATGGAAGGGCACAGCGTCGGGGTGGCTGACATCGCTATCGCCATCGCCGATGAGATGGACTTCGAGGAAGAGGACCTGCACTTCCTGCGCCAGGCGGCGCTGCTGCACGATATCGGGAAGCTCGCCCTCGACCCACGGGTCGTGGACAAGACGGGACCGCTTACTCCCGAGGAGTACGAAGAGATCAAGAAGCATCCGCTTGTCGGAGCGACCATCGTGAGCAAGGAAGAGTCGTTTGCCATGGTGGCTCCGACCGTCAGGCACCATCACGAGATGACGGACGGCAGCGGGTACCCTGACGGGCTGGCCGGCGACACCATACCGATCGGCGCGCGGATACTGTCGGTGGCGGACGCGTTCGACGCCATGCAGAGGCCCGTCGCGTTCAGGGAACCGATGAGCGCTTACGACGCGGCTTCGGAAGTAGTGCGAGGCAAAGGGATACAGTTCGACCCGGAGGTCGTGGACGCCTTCCTGAAGGTGGCGATCAAGCGTGGTTTCTGGACCGGCGCGCTCAAGGGCAGGGTGCGGATGCCGTCCAAGAAACAGGAGCAGGCACAACTCACTCTCGAGCCCCAACAGCCTACGCTCGAGGAGAACGTCCCACAGGGGGAGGGAACTGAAGCGCCGGAGCCAACAGGCGGCACCCCCGCGGATGGGATCTCTTACGACGAGGTCAGGGGCGAGATAGAGAAAGACATGCGTGAGTGGAAGAGGTCGGAAAGTGGCGAGAAAAGAGCCAGGGAGCAAAGACGAAGGACGGGCTCCCGAAAAAAGAAGAGCTAGAAAGTCGAGGGAGCGGCCGCAGAGGCCGCGCCGCGAGATCTTCGATGGCGAAGACTTCTCCGACGGCTTCGACGACATAGACTTCTCGGACGCGGGGTTGGAAGAGGAGACGCCCCGGCCCGAGTTGCGCCCGCCTGCGCCACCGCCCCCCGAAAGGATGGAGCCTGCCAGGAAGGCCGGCCCGGCTCGCGATGAGGAGCGGGCGCCAAGGCGCCCGGCAGGGATTTTCGATGCCGAGGAAGGCCCGGGCCTTCCCGAACCTGTCCGCGCTGAAGGGGCGGGTGAGACAGGCGAGATGGAACCGGCAGGCGAACGGCCCGCTCCGGAGCGCAGGCCCGCGAGGGGACGTGCCACCAGAGGTCGCGGGGTAAGCGTCGGCGGCGGCACCTCCCTGGTGATGCCGGTGGCGATAGTCGCGGCGCTCGCGACTCTCGTTGTGACGATAATCTTCACCCGGCTGGGCTCGATCGATTACAGCAATTTCGTGTTCTTCCTGGTCGTGTTCACACTGGCTTCGTATTTCGAGCTCGAGCTCAAGGGCGGGGGAGAGATCAGCCTTGGAGTGGCGCCGCTGCTCGCGGCTCTGATAGCCCTACCGGTCAACCTGCCCAACGTCCCCTACAGCAAGATCTCCGCGGCGGGCAGCGTCCAGGTCGTGTGGGTCTTCCTTCTCGGGACGCTGGTGGTGCTGGTGACCAAGAAGATCGGTAAGCTCACCAAGGAAGACGTGGTCGGGACCCTGATAGATTTTGCCGGCGTCGGCCTGGCCGCGCTTGTGTTCTTCTTCCTCGTCAAGATACTCCCGAAGAAGCCGGTGCTCCTCGGCCACTACACGCCGGCGGTGCTCGGCGCCGCCGCGGTTTGCGCCGGGGTGCTCTACCTGGTCTACCTGGCGAGAGAGTCGTTCATGCTCTCGGCGGAGGGCCAGTTCCCGACAGGGGTCTATTTCCAGAGCGCGCTGCGGAAGTCGTGGCTACCGTACGCAATACTCGCCTTCACGGGCGGGCTGATGGGCCTGATCTTCGTCGGGATAGGCATGTGGTCATTGATAATCGTCCTACCGGCGCTGCTGGTCTTCATGTACGCTTACAACAGGGTTGCGGACACCGACCAGTACCTGCTGGAGACGATCCGGGTCCTCTCGGCGATCCCTGAGGAGACCGGCATGCTCGAGAGAGGGCACGCCGACCGCGTCTCCGGGCTTGCCGTCGGAGTCGCGCGCGAGCTCGGGCTCTCTCCCGAGGACGCGCAGCAGGTGGAGTTCGCCGCCTACCTCCACGACATCGGAGCCATCACGAGGCAGGGTGTCGAGGCCGCGGACCAGCGTCAGTTGACCGAGGTCGAAGGTGTCATCGCGGGAGGCGTCGACATCGTCGGCAAGGTCGATTACCTGGACGTCGCCGCGGAGATCCTGGGCGGCAGGGAAGGACTGAGGGACAGGGTCGCCGACGTGGACAAGCGAAGGGCGGTGAGCGTCGGGGCTGGGATCCTGAGGGCTGTGGACGATTTCGTGTCACTGGTCCAGGGGAGCGAAGCCAGAGAGCCGCTGTCCGAGAGCGAGGCCCTGACCGAGATGAACCTCGAACGGGGCGTGAAGTACGACAGCAAAGTGCTGCGGGCCATATCCCGCGTGCTTCCAAGAGTGCCAAGGGAGTTAGCGACGAGTGCTGAAGGGAGTCTCGAAAGCTCTCCGTTTTGGGGAGACAAAGAAGGTTAAGGAGCTCGAGGCCACTGTCCTCAGGGTCAACGAGCTGGAAGAAGACATAGAGAAGCTCTCCGACGGGGATCTCGCGGCAAAGACCCCCGAGTTCATGCAGAGGCACGAGCGGGGCGAGAGCCTCGACGACCTCCTGCCCGAGGCTTTCGCGGTGACGCGGGAGGCAGCGCGCAGGCAGCTCGGCGAGCGACACTTCGACGTCCAGATCATGGGCGGGATCGTCCTCCACCAGGGCAAGATCGCCGAGATGAAGACCGGCGAAGGAAAGACCCTTGTAGCTACACTCCCCGTCTACCTCAATCATTTCGCGGGCAGGGGCATCCATATAGTGACCGTCAACGACTACCTGGCGCGGCGCGACAGCGAGTGGATGGGGGTCATCTACAGGTTCCTCGGCATGGACGTCGGGTTGATACAGGCGCAGATGGAGCCGCCCGAGCGTGTCATCGCCTACGCCTCCGACGTCACTTTCGGGACCAACAACGAGTTCGGTTTCGACTACCTGCGCGACAACATGGTGGTGGGCCTCGACGACAAGGTCCAGCAGCGCGGCCACTACTTCGCCATAGTCGACGAGGTGGACAGCATCCTCGTCGATGAGGCGCGCACCCCACTCATCATCAGCGGGGCCGCGAGCGAGTCGGTCAAGTGGTACAAGCAGTTCGCGCAGGTCGCCAAGAAGCTTCACAAGGACGAGGATTACGAGGTCGACGAGAAGTCGCGCACCGTGGCGGTGACCGAAGACGGCGTCGCCCGCGTCGAGAAGATGATGATCGTCGACAACCTCTACGACAACGTCCACTCCGACTTCGTGCACCACCTCGATGTCGCGGTGAAAGCCAAGGAGCTGTACGGCAACGAGGTCGACTACATCATCAAGGACGGCGAGGTGCTGATCGTCGACGAGTTCACCGGCCGGCTGATGATCGGCAGGCGCTACTCCGACGGCATCCACCAGGCGATAGAGGCCAAGGAGGGCGTGCGCATCAGGGAGGAGAACCAGACCCTCGCCACCATCACTTTCCAGAACTACTTCAGGATGTACGAGAAGCTGGCCGGCATGACCGGTACCGCGTCGACGGAGGCCGACGAGTTCCAGCACACCTACAAGCTGGAGACGGTGGAGATCCCGACCAACATGCCGATGGTCCGCGAGGACATGGCGGACCTGATCTACAAGACCGAGAAAGCCAAGTTCGAGGCGGTCGTCGAGGACATCATCGAGTGCTACGAGCGGGGCCAGCCCGTGCTGGTGGGCACCGTGTCGATCGAGAAATCCGAGCGCCTCTCCAGTCTGCTGTCCAGGCGCGGGGTCGAGCACGAGGTGCTGAACGCGAAGCAGCACGAGCGCGAGGCGGAGATCATCGCGCTGGCCGGCGAGGAGTGCCAGGTCACTATCGCCACCAACATGGCCGGCCGCGGGACCGACATCAAGCTCGGGAAGGGAATAGTCGACGTCGGCGGCCTCAAGATAATCGGGACCGAGCGGCACGAGTCGCGGCGCATCGACAACCAGTTGCGAGGCAGGTCGGGCCGGCAGGGAGACCCCGGCGTCTCGAGGTTCTACCTGTCGCTGGAGGACGACCTCATGCGCAGGTTCGCCTCCGCCGCCATCGGTGGCCTGATGGAGAGGTTCCACTTCCCCGATGACGTGCCGATCGAGCACCGCATGGTTTCCAAGGCCATCGAGTCGGCGCAGAAACAGGTGGAGGCGCAGAACTTCGAGGTGCGCAAGAACCTGCTCAAGTACGACGACGTGATGAACAAGCACCGGGAGGTCATCTACGAGGAGCGGAACGAGCTCCTGGAGGGCGCGGACTTCGAGTCGGTGGCGAGGCAGTGGATCGATGAGACGATCGAGTCAGCCCTGCAGACATTCACGAACCCGCAGGTGTTCCCCGAGGAGTGGGACCTCGATGGGATGTTCACCTACCTCGGCCAGATATACCCGATCACGGTGTCGACCGAGAGCTTCGACCTCGAGGGCCTCACCCAGGAGGAGCTGCGGGAGACCATCCTCGAAGATGCGGAGACGGCTTACAACCAGCGCGAGAGCGAGTTGGGCAGCGATATCATGCGGCAGTTGGAGCGCACCGTCATGCTGGAGGTCGTTGACAACAAGTGGCGTGAGCACCTCTACGAGCTGGATTACCTCCAGGAGGGCATCGGTCTGCGCGGGATGGCGGGAAGGGACCCTCTCATCGAGTACCAGTCCGAGGCCTACGACATGTTCAATTCGATGCTCGCGTCGATAAAGGAAGAGTTCGCCAGGTACATCTTCCACGCGCAGTTGGTGGAAGTCGAGCGGGACAGGCAGCCGCTTAACGTGATCGAGAGCGGAGCGGGCGACGAGCCGTCAAAGACCGAGCAGCGCCAGAGCGACAAGATCGGCCGCAACGCGCCGTGTCCGTGCGGCAGTGGCAAGAAATACAAGAAGTGCTGCGGCATCGACGAGTAAACGCATAAAGGGGACAGGCACCTTTATGCGTTTGTAGAAGACCAAGAGGTCTGAACGCCATTTGTGCATAAAGGTGCCTGTCCCCTTTATGCGTTTTGAGAGGAGCAGGGAATGGTGACGGACTATAAAGACCGGATAGAAGGGTACCGGCAGGCGCTGCTGAAGATCGGTGATTACCTTTGACGTCGCCACCTCACGCACGCGGTTAGAGAAGCTACGAAAAGAGACAAGCGCTCCCGGATTCTGGGACGATCAGGAGAGGGCCAGAAAGACGATGGCCCTCCTTTCTCGC
>Ga0066793_10000061_pt1 | contig 32372 bp, 21 predicted proteins | sample PersoiDNA2013189_FD_83876 | JGI IMG/M metagenome (GOLD analysis project Ga0066793, IMG submission 83876) | Permafrost soil microbial communities from the Arctic, to analyse light accelerated degradation of dissolved organic matter (DOM) -... | ecosystem: Environmental > Terrestrial > Soil >... | reverse complement strand
GCTTGAAGCCGATGGATCGTACTCTGAGGTCAAAGAGAGCCTCAATCAGGGCTTTCCGGCGCAGTTCGCGCAGTTCTTGCCGCGCGGCTACAACTCCTCGGCATATTTGGCGCTCAAGTTTGGTTACGAGTTCGACTTCTGGGGCAAGAACCGCGCGGCGGTTGCGGCGGCGGTATCCGAAGTCCGGGCTGCGCAGGCCGAGGCCGCCGAAACGCGCCTTGCTTTATCGGCAGGGATTGCTTTGGCTTATGCGGACCTCGGGCGCCTATACGCCGAGCGGGATGTGGCGGCGCGCTCCGCCGAGGTGCGAGAAGAGACCGCCACTCTCGTGGCGCGACGCGTGGACAACGGTCTTGATACGCGCGCAGAGCTCAAACAGGCCGAGGCCGGAGCGCCTGCCGCCCGTGCGCAGATGGCGGCCGTGGATGAAGAGATTGCGCAGGCAAAGAATCGGCTTGCGGCGCTCATCGGGGCGGGCCCCGACCGGGGCATCGCGATCGAGCGGCCCGCGGCCGTGCAGGTGAAAGCCTTCGGCTTGCCGACTGAACTTGCGGCGCAGCTTCTCGGGCGCCGTCCGGATGTCATCGCCGCACGCTGGCGTGCCGAAGCTGCCGCCAAGCGCATTGGCGCCGCACGTGCGCAGTTCTACCCGAATATCAATTTGGCCGCTTACATTGGCCAGCAGGCGCTGTTCGCCAATCTGCTTTTTAAGACGAGCTCGCAGATCGGCAGCGTCGGCCCCGCCGTCAGCTTGCCGATCTTTGAAGGCGGCCGACTGCGCGCGCAGCTACGCGGCGCGCGGGCGGACTACGAGGCTGCGGTTGCAAGCTATGACGCAACCCTCATTCAAGCATTACGCGAGCTTGCGGACACGGCTGCGAGCGAGCGCGCTCTTGCCGTGAGATTGCGCGAAAGCAGAACGGCGCTCGCGGCAGACGAGGAGGCCTACCGGCTCACGCGGCTGCGCTACGAGGGGGGACTTGCCAATTATCAGTCGGTGCTGCTCGCCGAGGATGCCGTGCTGCAGGCGCGCGTCATCGTTGCCGATCTCGACGCGCGCGCATTCACGCTCGATGTACAGCTCGTGCAGGCGCTCGGCGGCGGCTACACCCAGAGCTGAAGCGCGCGCTGCATTTATATTAGGACCTGTCCCATGCCGAACTCCACCACCTCAAGAAATCCACAAGTCAAACTGCTCGAAAGCACGCCGGCGACTGAGCCGCCGGCGGCTGCCACGACCCCCGCCGAGAGCGCGCGGCCGGCGGCGCGCCGCAAACGGCTATTCCTGATTCTGGGCGCAGTGCTCCTCGCGGGTGTGCTCGGCACGTCCCTTTGGTTCTGGATCACGGCCGGCGAGATCACGACCGACAATGCCTATGTCGATGCCGATGTCGCGCAGGTCACCCCGCTGTACGGCGGCCCGGTTGCAGCGGCGTACGTCAGCAATACCGACATTGTGAAGAAGGGCCAGCTTCTTGTAGTGCTCGACGGCGCCGATGCCAAAATCGCGCTGGCGGAAGCGCAAGCACAGCTCGGGCAGGTGCAGCGCAAGGTGCAGGGTTATTTTGCGAACGACGCGGCGCTCGGCAGCCAGGTCATCTCCCGCGACGCCGACATCGCGCATGCCGCTGCGCAGCTTTCGAGCGCGGCGGCGGATTACCAGCGCGCGCGGGTCGACCTGACGCGCCGTCAGGCATTGAGCGCATCCGGGGCCGTGTCGGAAGATGAGATCACCCGCGCGCAAAATGCATTTTCGGCAGCGCAGGCGGCGCTTGCAGGAGCCCAGGCCGCGCACGCGCAGGCGGTCGCGCAAAAGACCACGGCGATCGGTCAGCGCTCGGTCAATAGTGCACTCATTGAGGGCACCAGCGCCGACGCTAATCCCGAGGTCCAAGCTGCGCGTGCCAAATTTGAGCAAGCCGAGCTTAATGTTGCGCGCACGCGCATCACAGCCCCGATCGACGGAGTCATCGTCAAGAATGCCGTGCAGGTCGGCCAGCAGGTGCAGCCCGGCCAGACCCTGATGACCATTGTGCCGATTGAAGCGGTGTACGTGAACGCCAACTATAAAGAGGCGCAGCTGCGCAACGTACGTATTGGCGAACCGGCGGTATTGACCTCCGACCTTTACGGTGGCACGGTCAAATACCACGGCAAAGTCGTGGGCATCGGTGGCGGCACCGGCGCGGCTTTTGCGCTCATCCCGGCGCAGAATGCCACCGGCAACTGGATCAAGGTGGTACAGCGCCTGCCGGTCAGAATCGCGCTTGATCCGGCGGAGCTGCGCGCGCATCCACTGCGCGTGGGCCTGTCGATGACCGCCGTGATTGACGCCTCGCGGCGCTGACGCCCAACCAGACATCGCCATGACGACCGACACTGCCGGCGCGCAAAACGCGCAAAGCGGCGAGTTCTCGCCGATGAGCGGCACGCCGTTGTGGATAGCGGGCAGTCTGCTCGCCATCTCCAACTTTGTGGTCGTGCTCGACATGACGATTACCAATGTTTCGGTGCCGAACATCGCGGGCGGACTTGCTGTCTCGCCGAGCCAGGGCACCTGGGTCATCACATCCTATGCGGTCGCCGAGGCGATCATGGTGCCGCTGTCCGGCTGGCTCGCACAGCGCTTTGGGACGGTCAGGCTTTTTGTCGCCTCCATGCTCGGCTTTGGTGTGTGCTCGGCGCTGTGCGGTTTTGCGCCGTCGCTCGGATTTCTGGTGCTGTTTCGGGTGCTGCAGGGTGTTTGCGGCGGCCCGATGATGCCGCTCACGCAGACGCTCTTGCGGCGCATCTTCCCACCGGCGCAGCAGGCTCAGGCGCTGGGTCTGTGGTCGATGACGACCGTGGTGGCGCCCATCGCAGGGCCGCTGTTAGGCGGCGCGCTGGTTGATGGCGTGGGCTGGCCGTGGATTTTCTTCATCAACGTGCCGGTGGCGATCATTGTTGCGGTATTTTCCTGGCGCGCACTCGCTAAACACGAAACCGTCACCCGGCGCATCCCGGTCGATTTTGTGGGGCTCGGCCTGCTCATCACCTGGGTGGGCGCGATGCAGATCATGCTCGATAAGGGCAAGGATCTTGACTGGTTCGACTCGCCGTTCATCGTCACGCTCGCTCTCATCGCGGTCATTGGTTTTGTCGCGTTTCTTATCTGGGAGTTGACCGATGCGCATCCGGTGGTCGACCTACGGGTGTTCCGCCACCGCGGCTTTGCCACCGCGGCCGTGGTGATGTCGCTGACCTTCGGCTCCTTTTTCTCAACCGTCGTGCTGCTGCCCCTGTGGCTGCAGATCAATCTGGGGTATACCGCGACCTGGGCGGGGCGCGCCACGGCGTTCCAGGGAGTATTCGCGGTCATCATGTCGCCGATCGTCGCGCGTTTGACGACGAAGTACGACGCGCGGCTCCTGGTGTCGTTCGGCGTGCTGGTGTTGGGCGCGGCCACCTTCTGGCGCAGCACTTTCACAACCGATACCGATTTCTTGCGAATCGTGTGGCCGCAGCTGGCTCAGGGCTTTGCCATACCGTTCTTTTTCATACCGCTGATGGCGGTTGCCTTGGGCGCCGTCACGCCGCGCGAGACGACCTCCGCCGCGGGCCTCCTCACCTTCATGCGCTCCACCGCGGCAGCCTTCGCAACTTCCATCACGACCACCAACTGGGAAGATATTGCGAGCGCGCGGCGCGGCGATATCGCCGGATCATTGAATGGCGGGCAAACGCTGCTGGATACGCTGACGCGAGCCGGCGCCACCGCCGCCCAGGCGCTGCGTCAGCTTGACGCGCTCGTGCAGACGCAGGCGGTGATGCTCGCGACCGATCGGGTGTTTCTTGTCACCTCGTTCATATTCCTCTTGGCCGCTGGCGCGATCTGGATCGCACCGCACGGCAAGCGCAGCGCAAATTCCGCAAGCACCGCTCATTGACGACAGCGTCGGCCAAACTCAGCAGCGCTCGCGCCCCGCTCGCCTAGGGCCGGTGCGACGCTGCGAAAGCAGCGCGCTGCCTCTTCGCAGGCTATGATTCCTGCGCGGCGGGCACCTCGTTAGCAGGGCTTGAAGGGCAATTCCGCAGCTATTTCACGCACTCAAGTAATCCAATTGGTTTCGGGAAGCTTTCCCTTTGCTGAACACTGAAAACCGTGCTGTGCGGCCGCGGCACCGCGGCGCACTTCGGCGCATGACATTGCGAGCGAGGCTGATCGTGCTCGTCGGGTTCGTGCTGCTCGTGAGCCTGCTTTCGGGCGGTATGCTCGCCTGGTGGCATGCGGCGCAGTCGGCGCGCGCCGAAATGCAGGCCGCGCTGCTCGCGGGCGAGCACCGCGTGCGTGATTCGATCGAACATCTGGCGGAGGTTACGGATCGCGAGGGCGATCTTAGGCGTTTGATTGCGACCTTCAATGCAGATCGACACGTGCGCGCGATGCTCCTTGACTCTGCGGGGCGCAGCCTCGCAAGCTCGGTACTGTCGACGCCTCTGCATCCGGAGCCTGACTGGTTCTTTGACCTCTTGGGGGTCGGGCCGACGACTACCCTGATAGCGATCGGCGCCAACGTCGCGGCCGAAAAAGCGATCGAGCTTAAGACCGATCCGCACAACGAAGTGAGCGAGGTATGGATCGAGTTCCGCGACGGCATGGTAATCGTGCTGTTGTTCTGCGTCTTGAGTTTTGCGCTCATTTATTGGATGGCGGGGCGCAGCCTGCGCCCGCTTGAGACGCTGGCGGCGGGATTTGGCACGATCGGCGGCGGCGATTACGCGGCGCGTGTGGCGGAGGGCGGACCGCCGGAAGTGGAGGGCCTGTCGCGCGCGTTCAATGCCATGGCCGAGCATTTGGGCGCCCTGGAAGCGCGCAACCAGCGCCTGCACACGCAGCTGCTGACGATCCAGGAAGAAGAGCGCGCGGATCTTGCACGTGATCTGCACGATGACGTCGGTCCATTTCTGTTTGCCGTGAACGTCGATGTTGCGAGCATTGCAAGTTCCGCCGAGGCGCGCGGCGACACGGAAACTCTGGAGCGCGGACGCTCGATCCGCGAGGCCGTGAGCCACATGCAAAAGCACGTGAAGTCCATTCTCGGCCGCCTCAGGCCCACCGGGCTTACTGACATCGGCCTTGCGCAGGCGGTGGAAAATCTCGGCGTCTTCTGGCGCCGCCGCCATCCGCAGCTCGCCGTCCATTTCGACCTGGGTCCCGCGGATGTGAGTTTCGGCGATGTTTTGGATGCGACGCTGTATCGCCTGATTCAGGAGAGCCTCACGAATGCGATTCGTCATGGACGGCCGCGCAACGTCACGGTGACCATAAAGGCCGAGGACGAAGGGGACATTCTGCTAGAGGTGTCCGACGATGGAGTGGGCTTTGCCGATTCCACCGATGGAACAGGCCTGGGGCTTGCGGGAATGCAGGAGCGCATTGCAGCGCTCGGTGGCAGCTTGAGCGTGCGCAATCAAGCCGACGGCCATGGCGCAAGCGTCACGGCGCGCCTGCCGCGCGAGGCGACGGCAGGCGCTGCGCAGCCCGAGGCGAGCGCATGAAAGTTCTGGTGGTGGACGATCACGCGGTCGTGAGAGATGGCCTCCGGCGCCTGCTCGTTACCTTGCCGGACGTCGATATTTTTGATGCCGCGACTGGGCGCGAGGCCTTGTCCTTTGTGCAGCGGCAAGCCCCTGATCTCATCCTTCTTGATCTGCATCTGCCGGGAATCGGCGGCATCGAGCTGTTGCGCAGACTGCTCGTCATAAGCCCAAGCGCGCGCATCCTCGTTTTCAGCATGCACGCGGAGACTATGTATGCCGCGCGGGCGCTGCAGGCCGGGGCGCGCGGCTATGTCAGCAAGAATGCGAGTCCCGAGGAGCTGCAGGTTGCCCTGCACCGCGTGATTGACGGCGGGCGGTACGTGGAGCGGGAAATCGCCCAGGAGCTTGCAGTGCACGGGCCGGTCGACGCCGATCCGTGGAATAAACTCACCGAGCGCGATCTGGAGATCCTGCGGCTCTTGAGCGAAGGACGCAGCCTTGCGCAGATCGCAGCGGCCATTGGCGTCAGCTACAAGACGGTTGCCAATATCTGTACGCAGATCAAGGCGAAATTAGGCGTCAGCCGCACGGCCGATCTGGTGCGCCTGTCGATCGAGATGGGTGTCTCTTAAAGCTGCGCGCGCACTGCGATCCTGTCGCTGAGCTGACGATCGACGTAGAACTGTTCGACCTCGAATTCGCCCACGTCATGCGCGGACGATACGGCGTGCTCGACCTCGTACTTCGAGTTGAAGAGCGTACGGTCGTCAAACTTGTTGCCGATGCCAAATACCGCGCGCGCGAGATCAAATTCGGTGAGGCTGGCATCGCGGCCCGGGTGCGTGTAATAGATCTCGCCGTAACCCCACAGGCTTAGGTTCTCGAAGCGCGAGCTTGCAGCAGGTAGCGTCATCGCCGGCGCGCTCGATGCGACCGGAGCGCACGGCGGCGCCTGGCGCGCAGCGCAAGTCGCCTGATCCTCGGCCATGAGCGCTTTGAGCTCGGCCTGCACTTCTTGCAGCTGTTGCGCGAGCTGCGCGACGCGCCGTTCGAGCTTCTGTTTGCGCGCATGGGTGTCGGTCGTTGCCGGCTCGGCGCCAGCAGCCGCAGCAGCGCACAGTAGCGTCGCCACTGGCGCCCGCAGAGAGGATTTGTTTCGAATTTTCATTGCGGTCTGCGGATTAAGGCAACTTTCGTAAAGCCAGGATCTGTGGCCCGGCATCACCGCCCCGTATTAATGATAATCATTCTCATTAGCCTTTATAAGGCGGGACTCGTATCTGCATTCTGTTAAGTCAGGAAGTCTCAGGCGGAGCGAGCGGCGCATGCAGGCCGCATCGATGTGGCATGCCGAAACTGCGTCGGACACTTGTCATGCATGCCCGCAGGTGCACTCGCTTTGGCGGCGCGTAAGCGCGCTCGGCGGTATTTGCAGAAACTCGCGCTGGGCCAAGGGGTACACTCGCCGCCGACACGTCCACCCTGGTTATCACCACATGCAACCAACCGGCACGCCGCCGTCGCCCGCCTTCGCAGATCTTGGTCTGACGGCGCCCCTGTTGAAGGCGCTTGCCGACGTCGGCTACGAGTCCCCCTCACCGATCCAGGCGGCCACCATCCCGGTGTTGCTGTCGGGCGCGGATATCCTCGGTCAGGCGCAGACCGGTACCGGCAAGACCGCAGCGTTCGCATTGCCGATCCTCGCGAAGCTTGATCTTGCGCAGAAAGAGCCGCAGGCGCTGGTGCTCGTGCCGACGCGGGAACTTGCGATCCAAGTGGCCGAGGCGTTTCAGAAGTACGCCGCGCACCTGCGCGGCTTTCATGTGATGCCGATCTATGGCGGCCAAAGCTACACCCCGCAGCTAAATGCTCTGAAGCGCGGCACGCACGTCATCGTCGGCACCCCCGGACGGGTGATGGACCATCTCGAACGCGGCACGCTGTCGTTAAAGGGCGTACGCTTTGTCGTGCTCGATGAAGCCGACGAAATGCTGCAGATGGGTTTCGTCGACGCAATTGAGTCGATTTTGAGTCAGGCGCCGGCGGAACGTCAGGTCGCGCTGTTCTGCGCCACCATGGCGCCGCAGATCAGGCGTATCGCGCAACGCCACCTGCGCTCGCCGCAGGAAATTACGATCAAGAGCAAGACCACCACGGCGACCGACATCCGTCAGCGCTACTGGGTCGTGAGCGGCATGCACAAGCTTGACGCGCTGACGCGCATTCTCGAGGTGGAGACCTTCGATGCGATGCTGGTGTTCGTGCGTACCAAGCAATCCACGGTCGAGCTTGCTGAGAAATTGCAGGCGCGGGGATTTGCCGCCGCGGCGCTGAATGGCGACCTGCAGCAGTCGCAGCGCGAGCGCACGCTCGCGCAGTTGAAGGCGGGGCAGATCGATATTCTGGTTGCGACCGACGTCGCCGCGCGCGGGCTTGATGTCGAGCGCATTGGGCACGTGGTCAACTTTGATGTGCCCTACGATACGGAATCCTACGTGCATCGCATCGGCCGCACCGGTCGGGCCGGGCGCAGCGGCGAGGCCATTTTGTTCATCGCGCCGCGCGAGCGCAACATGCTGCACGCGATTGAGCGCGCGACCCGCCAGCCGATTGAGATCATGACCCTGCCGACGATTGACGATGTCAATGCCAAACGCGTGGCCAAGTTCAAAGAGCGCATCGCGGCAGCGCTCACGAGCGAGGCAGCGAGTACCTACCGCGCCGTGATTGAGGAATTCGCGCACGAGACGGGTGTGGACATCGTGGACGTCGCGGCAGCGCTGGCGCAGCTTGCGCAGGGCAAGACGCCGCTCCTCCTGAACGCCAAGCGCGTCGCGGCACAGGAAGAAAAAGCGCGCGCAAGCGAGCGCGCGCACGCGAACGAACGCTCGCATGCCGGCGGTGGTGAGACCCGGCAGCGCGGACGTGGATCACGCTTTGACCCGCAGGAAATTTATCGCTTGGAGGTCGGCAGTGTGCACGGCGTGCAGCCCGGAAACATCGTCGGTGCGATTGCGAACGAGGCGCGGCTTGATGGTTCGCAGATCAACCGCATTGATATCCGCGGTGACCACAGCTTCGTGCGTTTGCCGGAAGACATACCGCCTGAAGTGCTCTCGCGTCTGCAGCGCGTGCGCGTCAAGGGGCAGCTCCTGTCGATCAGCCGCGTCGAGCGCCGGCCGCCGCCGCACAAGGCAGCGCGCCGCGCCGAGCGGGCGCACAAGGAGCGCTAGTACCGCCGTAGGTGAGAGATGGCGAATAGCGTACGCGACAACAGCGCAGCGCAGCGCTATGAGATGGACGTCGAGGGCCGGCTCGCGTTCATCACCTATCGCCGCGCCGGCGCCGTCGTGACTCTTCTACATGCTGACGTGCCGCATGAGTTTTCCGGACGCGGTGTGGGCTCGGCGCTTACGAAAGGAACGCTCGAGCTCGCGCGGGCGCAGGGCGACAAAGTCGTGCCGCGCTGCCCATTCATCGTGACCTATATCAAAAGGCACGCGGAATTTCAGGATCTGCTCGTCGGCGGCGAGCGCACTTCTTAGCGTCAACGGCAACGCTGTGCGCACAATTCCAAATAGCTGCTTGAAATGTCAACGCCTACCGACGCGCGGCCGAGGCTTCTCGCCGCCACCAAGGTGGTGCCGGTGCCGCAGAACGGGTCAAGCACGATGCCGCCAGCGGGGCAGGTTGCGAGTATCGGGATGAGGCACAGGTCGAGCGGATAGGCGGCGAAATGCGCCGCACGCTTCTGCGTATCTTCGGGAAGGATATTCCACACATCGTTAGGCTTGCTGCCGCGCGGATGGTAACGCAGAAAATAGAAGCCTCGGTCGCGCAGCTCCTGCGCACGCCCGGATAACTTTTCACTGTTGGAGTGAGTGGTGCGCTGCTGACCGCGGATGATCATGCGGAAATCGGCCAGCCGCCCGGCGCAGATCTGCGCAAGCAGCGCGTTGAGGGCGTGCAGTGCCGCCTGCTTTTCTTGCGCTGCGAGTTCGGTGGAGAGCTCGATTTGGCGTTTGTATCGTACGCCGGACACGCCGGTCGCCGAGATGACGGCACCGTTCACGACGCGCGCTTGCCTCGCCTTGGTGCGTATCGCGTTCGCGTCGTAGTAATAGCCTTTCGCCCGCTGCACGAAGTGAAACACATGTTCGTGGACGTTGCCGAGCCGATCCTTGCTGTTGTCCATGCCGCTCTTGACCTTGTTCCAGATCACACTGTTGCGCAGGATCCATCCCTGCTGATCGGTTAGGGCAAACGCCACACGCCACGGTATGCCGACGAGGCCCTTGTGCTGGTAGCTGTCGCCGATGTTGAGCCAGAAGGACCCCTCGCGCTTCAGCACGCGCTTCACTTGCAGGAAGACCTCTGCAAGATGCTTCACGAAATCGCGATGGTCGCTCTCCAGGCCAATGCCGCCTTGCGCGTATTCGCGCTTGCCCCAGTAGGGTGGCGACGTCATGACGCAATCGACCGACTGTTCAGGCAGGCTTGCAAGCACGGCGCGAGCATCGCCCGCGAGCAGTAACGGCGCTAAAGTTCCCGAGCGCGCATGCTCATTGAAGGCTGCGTGGTACGAAGAGTTTCGGAACGCGGCGCGCGCCGCGGGAGTCAGCAACGGCGCGGGCGGTTTGCAAAGGCTTGCGGGCGCCTCGTCCATTAAAGACCCTCGCCACTCGTCAGCGGCTGATGGTAGCCATCCGGGCGGGAAAGACAACCAAAGCTGATTTGCGCGCGCGTTTGCGTGGCTGCGTTGAGCGCGGGCACTGCCTCGGCAATTGCGCACGAGCACCTGCGCCCGGCTCTAGCAGAGCTTACGCAAACGCACTAACCGCGATAAGCTTGTCATGCATCGACTCTCGCCACCCTCCTTGACATTCCGGGCGCTGGAATTCGTCCCCTGGAATGACTGGGCGAGATCCGCAGCCTGGTTTTTGCGTAGGCCTAATTGAAAGAACTCATGTTTCGGGCATTCGGCAGGCCGTCAAGGGCACCGCCATGGAACAGCGAAGAGCTCCTGCGCGAAGAGCTCTTCAGCGTCGAGCGATTGGAGCAGCACGGGCGCAGTCTCGCCGCAGCCGAGTCAGCAACCGTCGGGCGTTCGCGCGGACGCTCTCTGAGTGCCCGCCTACGGAACAATGCGGCGGTCCTGCTAGCCGCCTATCGAGATATTGCCGCCGCCGTGCAGGCGGGCCGTCCGATTACGCCTGCCGCAGAGTGGTTGCTCGACAACTATCACGTTATTGAAGAGCAGATCCGCGAGATCCGCGTCGATTTGCCGCCGGGATTTTACCGGGAATTGCCGAAGTTCTCGGCCGGTCCGTTCGCAGGCTACCCGCGCGTGTTCAGTGTGGCGTGGGCGTTTGTGGCGCACACCGACAGCCGCTTCGACCCGGAAATCCTGCGGCGCTTCGTACGCGCCTATCAGAGCGTGCAGCCGCTCGCTATCGGTGAGCTCTGGGCGGTCGCGATAACGCTGCGCGTCGTGCTTGTCGAGAACCTGCGGCGCGCGGCGCAGCGCATCGTCAGCAGTCGCATTGCGCGTCAGGAGGCGGATGCGATTGCCGACCGGCTGTTGGGCGTAAACGGCCATGTGCAGGAGCCCGACGCATTAGTGCGCGCGCATGAAGAGAAGAGCGCAGCGGTGCCGCCGGCGTTTGCCGTGCAGCTTGCACAACGCTTGCGCGACCAGGACCCCAAGGTGACTCCGGCGCTGGTGTGGCTGGAGCAGCACCTGGCGCGAGGCGGAAGCAACGCCGAGCAGGTGGTGCACGATGAGCACCAGCGGCAGGGCGCATCGAACGTCACCGTGCGCAATATCATCACGAGCATGCGGCTCATATCGGATGTGGACTGGGCCGAGTTCTTCGAAAGCGTAAGCCTCGTTGACGACACGCTGCGCGCCGGAAGCGATTTTGCGCAATTGGATTTTGCGACACGCAATCTCTACCGCGGCGCGATCGAGAAGCTCGCGCGCGGCTCAAGGCTCACTGAAGTAGAGGTCGCACAAGCCGCCGTCACTGCCACACAACGGCAAGATGCGAGCGACGCGGCGCGCGCACGCGATCCGGGCTACCACTTGATTGCGGCCGGGCGCCCGGCTTTCGAGGCCGCAGTCGGCTACCGCGCATCGATCTGGACGCGCGCCGGGCGTTTCAATACGGCCGTCGGGGCGCTCGATTACATCGGCGGCGTCGTGCTCATGAGCGCAGTCGTGCTGTCGGCGGCTTTACTGACTCTTGATGCGCGCGTGGTGTTGGGTTCGCGCTTTACATTATTTGCGCTGCTGGGATTGATTCCGGCAATCGACGCGGCGGTTGCGGTTCTAAACCGCATCGTCACGCGCCGCATCGGCGCGACCATCCTGCCGGCGCTGGCGTTGCGCGCAGGCGTACCGGCGGAGCTGCGCACGATGATTGTTGTGCCCACTCTTTTGACGACGAAAGCCGCCGTCGAGGCGGAGCTTGAGCGCCTGGAGATCCACTTTCTCGCATCGCCCGAAGGCGACTTCTATTTTGCGCTCCTGTCCGACTGGATGGACTGCGCGACGCAGAGCGCAGCGCAGGACGGGGCGCTCTTTAAATCGGCCGTCGACGGCATCGCGCGTCTGAATGTTCGGCACGGGGCCGGCCAAGGCGGTCCGCGCTTTCTGCTGTTGCATCGGCAGCGCGTTTGGAGCGCGGGGCAAAACGTCTGGATGGGATGGGAGAGAAAGCGCGGCAAACTGCATGAGTTGAACCGGCTGCTGCGCGGCGCCACCGACACGACCTTCGTCAACGTCGTGGGACGTCCGCCGGCGGTGCCGCCCGGCGTGCGCTACATCATCACGCTCGATGCAGACACGCGCCTGCCGCGCGAGACCGCGCGGCGACTCGTCGGCAAGCTCGCCCATCCACTCAATCAGGCGCGCTTTGATCCAGTGGTCGGCCGGGTGGTCGAAGGTTACGCCGTACTGCAACCGCGCGTCACGCCTTCATTGCCTGTCGGCCGCGAGGGGTCGATTTTTCAGCGCGTCTTCTCGAGCGCGAGCGGCATCGACCCGTATGCCGCTGCGGTATCGGACGTCTATCAGGATCTTTTGGGCGAGGGTTCTTATACGGGCAAGGGCATCTATGACGTCGATGCGTTCGAAGCGGCGCTTGCGGGCCGCGTGCCCGACGGCACGCTCTTGAGCCATGACCTCTTTGAGGGCATCTTCGCGCGCGCCGGCCTCGCATCGGACATCGAGGTCGTCGAGGAATTTCCGACGCGCTACGACGTGTCCGCCAGTCGTCAGCACCGCTGGGCGCGCGGTGATTGGCAACTTCTGCCTTGGATCTTTGGTCGTCGCGACGCGGCTGCTCGCAGCCGCGTCAGCAGCAGAATGTCCCTCATCGGTCTGTGGAAGATGTTGGACAATCTGCGCCGCACGCTGTCGGCGCCGGCCGCCGTTGCCGCATTGCTCGTGGGATGGACGCTGCCGTTGCGTGCGGCCGGCGTTTGGACCGCATTCATTATTCTGACCATCGCGATTCCGACGCTGCTGCCGATCACGGGAGCGATCGTGCCGCGCAACGCCGGCGTGACGCTACGCAGCCATCTGCGCGCGCTCGGCCGGGATCTCGGGCTTGCCGCGTCCCAGACCGCGCTGCTCATCGTATTCCTTGCACATCAGGCGGCGTTGATGAGCGATGCGATCGTGCGCACGCTGTATCGGCTCTTCGTGACACGCCGCAATCTTCTGGAATGGGTGCCTGCCGCGCAGGCGAAGCCGAGCTCCGAGCTTTCCGTAGCAAGTCTGTATCGACGCATGGCCGGTGCCCTAGCGCTCGGCGTTCTCGCCGCGATTGCAAGCGCGCTTTTTGCACGGCATATCTGGTTTCTGGCGGCGCCGTTCGTAATCGCTTGGATCGCATCCCCGGCGATTGCGTTCTGGATCAGCCGCGCGCCACTTTCTGGAGGGCGCGAGTCGCTCACCGCCAAAGAAGCGCGCGCATTGCGAAGAGTCGCGCGGCGTACCTGGCGGTTCTTTGAGACCTTCGTCACCGCCGCCGACAACATGCTGCCGCCGGATAACTTTCAGGAAGATCCAAACCCGGTGATAGCGCATCGCACCTCGCCCACCAACATGGGGCTGTATCTGCTATCGGCGGTCAGTGCGCGAGATTTCGGATGGGCGGGGAGCATCGAGATTGTCGGCAGGCTGGAAGCAACCCTTGCCACCATGGCGCGCCTGCACAAGTTTCGCGGCCATTTCTACAACTGGTATGACACCGGGGATTTGCGTCCCCTCGACCCCCGCTACGTATCCTCCGTCGACAGCGGCAATCTGGCAGGGCACCTTATTGCGCTCGCCAATACCTGTCGCGAGTGGATCGAGGCGCCGATCGCCGACGGGCGCTCGTTCGTGGGCGTCGAAGACGCCTTGAACCTGACTCGTGAGGCGCTTGAGGAGCTCCCCGATAACCACCGCACGCAGACCATCGCGCGTCATCACCTCGAAGACGCGCTCGATGAGCTCGCCGACGCGGTTGTCGATCGCGACACAGGAGATACTGACATCGCCGCGCGCTTGCGCGATATCAGTCCGCACACCGCCACCCTCGTCGACATCGCGCGGACGATTGCGAACGATCTTGGCGCTGAGGCGGACAGTGATCTGCTTTTTTGGGCGGAGGCAACCCAGCGGGCGATCGACAGCTGGTTGCACGACCTTACGCTCGACGAGGCGGGCGTGAGCGCCTTGAAACATCGCCTGGCCGCGCTCGAAGCGACGGCGCGCGCTATGGCGGAGGCGATGCAGTTTGCCTTTCTGCTCGATCCGGAGCGGCGCCTGCTGTCGATCGGCTACCGCGCGGCGGACGGCAGTCTCGACAGCAACTGCTATGACCTTCTGGCATCCGAGGCGCGCTTGGCAAGCTTCGTCGCGATCGCCAAGAGCGATGTGCCCGCGCGCCACTGGTTTCGTCTTGGCCGTGCCGTGACGCCGGTCGGCCACGGCGCTGCGCTAGTTTCCTGGGCGGGATCAATGTTTGAATACCTGATGCCGTCGATCGTCATGCGCGCGCCGACGGGGAGTCTGCTCGAACAAACGAATCGGCTCATTGTGCGGCGGCAGATGGAATATGGCGCGACCCTTGGAGTGCCCTGGGGCGTGTCGGAGTCCGCCTATAACGCGCGCGACATCGAATTCACTTATCAGTACTCGAACTTCGGCGTCCCGGGCCTGGGGCTCAAACGCGGCTTGAGTGAGAACGCGGTGATCGCGCCGTACGCAACCGCACTGGCCGCGATGATTGTGCCGGATGCCGCGGCGCGCAATTTCGCACGCCTGACGGCGCTCGGCGCGCGCGGCCGCTACGGTTTTTATGAAGCATTGGATTACACCCCAAGCCGGCTGCCCGAGGGTACGGAAGTTGCGATCGTGCGCGCCTTCATGGCGCATCATCAGGGCATGACGGTGGTGGCGATTGCGAACGCGCTTATGGACGGTAAGATGCGCGAACGCTTCCATGCGGAGCCACAAGTGCAGGCGACCGAGCTTCTATTGCAAGAGCGCACACCGCGCGATGTGTCGGTGGCGCATCCGCGCGCCGAAGAAGTACACAACGCGGCGCGGATCCGCGATTCGGATCAGCCGGAGTTGCGCCGCTTGCACGGCGCGCACAGCGCAACGCCGCAGGTACACCTGCTCTCGAACGGACGCTATGCCGTCATGCTGACAGCTGCGGGATCCGGCTACAGTTGCGTGCAGGATGCGGCGGTGACGCGCTGGCGGGCGGATGGCACGCGTGATGACACGGGCAGTTACATTTTTCTGCGCAATGTCGACAGCGGAGAAGTGTGGTCTGCAGGCTACCAACCGACAGGCGTCGAGCCGGATAGCTATGAGGTCACATTTACCGAGGACCGTGCAGAATACATCCGCGTCGATGGGCAGCTGACGACGACACTTGAAGTAGTCGTCTCTCCCGAGGACGATGCCGAGGTGCGGCGCGTCTCCATATCCAACAGCGGTGGGCGCGTACAGGATATCGAACTCACCTCGTACGGCGAGCTGGTACTCGCGCCACCCGGCGGCGATGCCGCCCACCAGACATTTTCCAAATTGTTCGTGCAAACCGAGTATGTCGCGAAGGTGGGCGCGATCCTTGCGACGCGGCGCCGGCGTGCGGCCAACGAGCCGGAAATCTGGGCCGCGCATTACGCGATTGTCGAGGGCGAAGTCGTGGGCGATGCGCAAATCGAAACCGACCGCGCGCGCTTTCTCGGCCGCGGCCGCGGTGTGCACACGCCCATCGCCGTGATGGACGGGCGGCGCCTTTCCAACACGGTCGGCACCGTGCTTGACCCGGTGTTTGCGCTGCGCTATCGGCTGCGGATCGCGGTGGGCGCGACCGCGCGCATCGCCTTCTGGACGAGCGCCGCATCCTCGCGCGCCAGCGTGCTCGATCTCGTCGATAAGCACCATGACGGCAATGCCTACGTGCGCGCGGCGACTCTGGCGTGGACGCAGGCGCAGGTACAGCTGCGACATCTGGGCATCGACGCGGAAGAGGCGGCGCTCTTTCAGCGCCTGGCGGGTCCGGTGCTGTATGCGAGCTCCTCGATGCGTCCGTCATCGGATGCCATCCGTCGCGGCAGCGGTGGACCCGCGCCGCTGTGGGCGCAGGGCATCTCGGGAGATCTGCCGATCGTGCTGGTCAGGATCGATGACGTCGCCGACATCGCCATCGTGCGGCAGCTGCTGCGAGCGCACGAATATTGGCGCTTGAAGCGCCTCGCGGTCGACCTGGTGATTCTGAACGAGCGCGCCGCATCCTACGTGCAGGATCTGCAGACGGTTCTCGAGACGCTGTTGCGCACGACGCAGGCGCGGCCGCAGATCGGAGTCGAAGGCGCGCGCGGTTCGGTATATGTACTGCGCACCGATCTCATCGCCGAGGAAACGCGCGCGATACTCTCGTCGGTTGCGCGGGTCGTGCTGGTGGGCGCGCGTGGCACACTGACCGAGCAGCTTGATCGCGTGGCTGAGCCTGCGACCCGCGGTCCGGCGCCAGCGCGCACGAGCGCGACCGCCGCCGACGTCGCGGCGGCGCCCGCGCCGCGCGATCTTGAGTTCTTCAATGGTTTGGGTGGTTTTGCCGCTGACGGACGCGAGTATGTGACGATACTAAGCGCGGGCCAGTCGACGCCCGCTCCATGGATCAATGTCATCGCCAATCCGTCCTTCGGCTTTCAGGTCGCGGTTGAAGGCAGCGGTTATACCTGGTCGGTCAACAGCCGCGAGAATCAGCTGACGCCCTGGTCAAATGACCCGGTCAGCGACCGCCCGGGGGAAGTCATCTATGTGCACGATGAGGACACCGGCGACCTGTGGACGCCGACGGCCGCGCCGATTGCCGATGCGCGCGGTCAATACAGCGCGCGTCACGGCCAGGGATATAGCCGCTTCGAACGGCAGGCGCATGGCATCGCACTCGAGCTGCTGCAGTACGTGCCGCTTGATGACTCGATCAAGATTTCTCGTCTAAAGATCCGCAATACCTCGAGGCGCACGCGCAGATTATGGGTCACGGCGTACGCGGAGTGGGTGCTCGGGCCCTCGCCGCGCAGCGCTTCGGCGCCCTACATCATCACTGCGCTTGATCAAGAGACGGGCGCGCTGTTTGCGACGAACCCCTGGAACACAATGTTCAAGGGGCGTGTCGCTTTTGCGGATTTGGGCGGCAGGCAATCGAGCTGGACGTCGGATCGGCGTGAATTTCTCGGCCGTCACGGCACATTCGCACATCCCGCGGCGCTTGCCCATGAGGAGCCGCTCTCCAAACAGGTGGGCGCAGGCCTTGATCCATGCGCCGCACTGCAATGCTCGGTCCGGATAGAACCCGATCAGGTAGTCGAAGTCGTGTTCTTCCTCGGGCAGAGCGAGAACGCCGCGGAGGCGCAGTCGCTCATCACGCGCTACCGAGCGGCGAACCTTGATCAAATCCTGCAAGCGGTCGTCAATTATTGGGACACCGCGCTCGGCACGGTCCAGGTGAAAACGCCGAACCGCGATATGGACATTATTCTCAATCGCTGGATGCTCTACCAGGCGCTCGTGTGCCGCTTGTGGGCGCGCTCGGCGTTCTATCAGGCAAGCGGCGCCTATGGCTTTCGCGACCAGCTGCAGGACTCGATGGCGTTCGTGACGTCAAATCCGGCGTTGACGCGCGCGCAGATCCTGCGCGCCGCCGCGCGGCAATTCGTGGCGGGCGATGTGCAGCACTGGTGGCTGCCATCGAACGGCCAAGGGGTACGTACGCGCATGTCGGATGATCGGGTGTGGCTCGCGTACGTGACGACGCACTACATCGAGTCGACTGGCGATGGCGCGATTCTCGATGCGAGCGTCACATTTCTCGAGGGCCGCGCGCTGCAGCCGGGCGAGCACGACGCCTACTACCTGCCGGATATCGCGGACGAGTCCGCTTCGCTCTACGAACACTGCGCGCGCGCGCTCGATCACAGTCTTACTATGGGCGAGCACGGCTTGCCATTGATTGGCACGGGCGACTGGAACGATGGCATGAATCGGGTCGGGGAGGGCGGCAAAGGCGAGAGCGTATGGCTCGGATGGATATTGCATGCGGCCCTCATGGCCTGGAGCCCGGTCGCGACTGCGCGCGGCGAGAGCGCTCGCAGTGCTGCGTGGCTTGCCACCGCGGCGGCATTGAAAGCCGCTCTGGAAACAGCCGGCTGGGACGGCCAGTGGTACCGGCGCGGCTACTTTGACGATGGTACGCCGCTCGGGTCGGCATCCAGCACCGAGTGCCGCATCGATTGCATCGCGCAGTCGTGGGCCGTGATCTCCGGCGCCGGCGAGCCAGCGCACGCCGCAGGCGCGATGGCGGCGGTCGAGGAGCAGCTTATCCTGAAGCCATCGAGGCTCGCGCTGCTGTTCACGCCGCCCTTCGATAAGACACCGCTCGAACCCGGATACATCAAGGGCTATCCGCCCGGCATCCGCGAAAACGGCGGCCAATACACGCACGCCGCCACCTGGTCAGTATTCGCTTTCGCAAGCCTCGGGCAGGGCGATCGGGCTTGTGAGCTTTTCTCGATGCTGAACCCGATCAATCACGCGCGCACACGCGCGCAGGTGCATCGCTACAAAGTTGAGCCCTATGTGGTCGCCGCAGACATCTACTCAGTGCCGCCGCACGTCGGGCGCGGCGGATGGACGTGGTACACAGGCTCGGCGGGCTGGATGTATCGGGCGGGCCTTGAGGCCGTCCTCGGGTTTAAAGTGCAAGCGGCAACGCTCATCCTTGCGCCGTGCATTCCCAAACTCTGGCCGCGCTTTGAGATCGTGTTCAGGTATCGCGCCACTCGCTATGAAATCACGGTCGAGAATCCAGACGGCGTGAGTCGCGGCGTGTCCCACGTGGAGCTCGACGGCGAGCCCAGCGCCGCAGCCATTCATGCCGGTCAAGCCCGCGTCGCGCTGGTTGACGATGGCGCGACGCATCGCGTGCGCGTGCTGCTAGGGGCGCATTGACCATAAGCCACAGCGACTCGCGCAGCTGCGCGGAACCTTGGGCGCGCTCAGGGGTTTATTGCGCAGTTGCAGCTCCTTAGCGATGCTGGAGATAACGATATGACCCGTCTGAAATGGTTGGTATTGGGCGCGATCAGCATTCTGTCGATCGCCGCCTGTTCGCGCCAGGAGAGTGTCGCCGACGCGCAAAAGGCGGCCGACGCCGCCGCCATCAAGGGCAGTGAGCAGGTGATGGACGCGAAGCGCGATGCAGCCAACGCCGAGATCAAGGCAAGCGAAGAGGTTGCTAAGAGCGAGGACAAGGCCGTCGCGCAGGTCGACAACGCTCAGGCCGACGCGCTGCAGAAGACCGCGAACGCGGAAGTCAAAGTCTCGCTTGCGCAGGCGAAGAGTGACTACGATGTCGCAGTTGCCAAGTGCCGAGCGCTCGCCGGCGCCGACCGCAATAACTGCAAGAGCCAGGCACAAGCGGATTTGGACGCAGCCAAAGCGCAAGCCAATGTCACGCGACAGGATGCCAAATCCGAAGCGCATGAGCTTAGGAACTGAGCTTAAGAACGAACGGTTCTACCTGGTGCGCGCCCGCGACGCCGCTGAGGGCGTCGCTTTGACTTGAAGAAGTCCGGTCCGCACTCCAGACTTAGGGCTCGTCCAACCATTCGGCAGTTCGATGCTCTGCGCGAAGAGATCTCTTCATCCGCTGGAAAACTTCGCGTTGTGTCGCGGTGCCGGTTTGGATCCGAGCCCATGAGTGCAGCGTGCGTGTCTCGCCGGCATGCCTTGATGGGCGGCCTTGCGGCGTGCTGTCTACCTCGATTTGCCCGACCCGCCGAAGCGCCGCTGCAGGCGTGGCCCACGCACGAGGTTGCACCGGGCATTCATATTCGCCGCGGCGTCAATGAGGATGTGAGCGCGTCGAATGATGATGCGATTGCCAACATTGGCTTCATCGTCGGGCGTGACGCGGTTGCGGTGACGGACTCGGGCGGCAGTCTGAATGACGGGCGGCGGCTGCGCGCGAGGATCCGCGCGATCACGCCGCTGCCCGTCCGCTACGTACTGATGTCGCATGTGCATCCGGATCATGTTTTCGGCGCCGGCGCGTTCGGCGCGGATCATCCGGTGTATGTCGGCCATGCGGGGCTTCCCCGTGCGCTGTCGTTGCGCAGGGAGTACTACCGCACCCGCATCGAGGCGATATTGGGCAAAGATACGGTCGGTGCCGTCGTCATGCCTACCCTTCTGGTCCATGACAAAGCGCAGATTGATCTGGGCGATAGAGTGCTTGAGCTCCACGCGCACGGCATCGCCCATACCGACTCCGACCTCACCGTTCTCGACCGTAAAACCCGCACCTTGATCGCATCGGATTTGCTTTTCGTCGAGCGTGTGCCGTCACTTGATGGCAGCCTGAAAGGCTGGTTGCAGGAGCTCGGGATCCTCAAGACGGTCGGCGCCCAACATGCGGTCCCCGGGCATGGCCCGGTGAGCGTAGAATGGCCGCAAGGTTGCCGCGATCTCGCGCGCTATCTTGGCGTTCTGTTGCGCGAGACGCGCGCCGCCGTAAAGAAGGGGCTCGAGATCGATGCGGCCGTCAAAACAGTCGCGTTGTCGGAGCGCAGTCGCTGGAAACTTTTCGACGACTACCATGGCCATAATGTCATTCAGGCATTTAAGGAACTCGAATGGGAGTGACTAGGACCTTGCTCCTCGCGCTGGTGATGAGCACCGTGGCGGCGCTCGGCCATGCACCGGTGGCCAACGCCGACGATTCCGAAGCGGCAATGAAGGCGCACGCGGCTCAGGACGAGGCGGAGCGCGCGGCGCGCTGGAAGGATCTGCGGCACGAGATCTTCGGTGCGCGCTCCCTTGGCGATGGCGCCGGCGTGATTCAGATCGCTGCGCCCGAGCACGCGCTCGACGCGGCTCTGGTGCCGGTCACCTTGACCATGAAGGCCGCGCAGCCCATCAAAGGCGTGTACCTCGTGATCGACAACAATCCGGCGCCGCTTGCGAGTCATTTCACTTTTGGTCCGCGGGCCGATCCGCGCATTCTGAAGCTACGCGTGCGCGTCAACATGTATACCTACATGCACGCGGTTGCGGAGACTGCGGACGGCAAGCTTTTCGTCGCACAGCAGTTCATCAAAACCTCGGGCGGCTGCTCGGCGCCCGTGGGCTCCGATGATGCGGCGGCGATGAAAGACATGGGACTCATGAAGCTGCACATCCTGGGGAACTTCGCTGCCGGTAAGCCGGTGCAGGCGCAACTCATGATCCGCCATCCGAACTTCAATGGCATGCAGATGGATCAGATCACGCGCACTTTTACGCCGCCGCGCTTCATTCGCAGCATCGATGCAAGCTACGACGGCGAGGCTGTGTTTCATCTTGATTCGGACATCTCCTTGAGCACGGATCCGGTCATCACATTCGGTTTCGTGCCGGACAAGAAAGGCACGATGCAGCTCGTCGTGCGCGACAGCAAAGACGTCTCTTTCAATCACAGCTTCGACGTTCCCGCAGCCTAAGAGGTTGGCGATGGCTCGATTTCTCCGCGGCCGGCTTCGGCACGGTGGCGTCGTGCTCGCCTTGTGGTGGCCACTGTTAGCGGCTGCAGCGGGCGCTCATGTTGCGGAGCCCGCGGGCTACTGGATGGGTCCGACGCGCGGGCCGGTCGCGACGACCGTGAAGGGCGGCAAGGTGATTCACACCCGCGAGCTTGCCGCATTGTTGAAAGCAGACGATGTCATGGTCGTCGACGTCTCGGATGCGCCGAAACGGCCCGACCATATGGCAGCGGGTGCCGTTTGGCTGCCCGTACCCCATCCCGTCATTCCCGGTGGCGTGTGGATTCCGGGAGCCGGGCTTGGCGCCATCCCGCCTGCCATCGACAAATTATTCCGCGAGCGCCTCGCAATGGGCACGCACAAGGACCCCACGCACGAGCTTGTGATCTACTGTCATGAGAGCTGCTGGTTGAGCTGGAATGCCGCCAAGCGCGCGATCAGCTATGGGTACAAAAGTGTGTACTGGTTTCCGGACGGCATGGAAGGTTGGCGCGGCGCCGGGCTTCCCACCGTCGTTGCCGAGCCGCAAGTAGCGCTGCCAAAGCTCTAGTACGCGACGTACGGTCCGATCCCGCCCGGGGTGTTCTGGTCAGCAATGGCCGTATAGACACTGCGCCCGAAGAAAAAGGGCAATCCCCAGTCGAACGATGTGTTGTCCGCGTTAGGCGCGGCGAGATCTTCGAATGCGACGTCGGAGGTATTGCCGTTGAACAGGCCCTGCGCATTGGCGACGCTGAACGGGATCGCGCTGCTCGCATTGTTGACGCCGGTATTGGTCGCCGACCGATTGAGCGTGGAGGTGGGGCAGAAGAACCCCGGTGCCGCTGTCGAATTCGAGCACGTCGGAATGGTGGCGTCGACGAAATAGATCGCGTTCGAGCCGCTGGCAAGGAAGCTATTGCCGTACGCCTGACTCTTGTAGGTGACCGTGAACACTCCGAGATTCGGATCAAGCGCATACGCCGTCGCAGTCCCCAGGCCGTTATTGGTCTCGGTGCCGATGCCGAATACCAGCGAACCCGTCAGGGCAGCCGACCCTGCTGCCGGGACAGCAGGCAGCTCAACAATGACGCCGTTGTTGTCCGCGGTGAAATACGCAACGGGGTTCGACACCTGCAGCGCAACGGCGATCGCAGTGGATGTGCAGACCCCTGCCGAACAGGTGAAGTAGTCGCCCTCGTCCGCTATGAACGGGCCGACTCCCAGAATGCCGTTGGCGCCGAACGTTGCGACCGTATCCTCCGCGCGTCCCGTGCTCGAGCACGAGGTCGGAATACCCGGGAAGGCGGGATCGCCGATGATTTGAACCGGGACGGCAGATGCGGCCTCGCCCGCGATCTGGATGTCGGCCGTCTTCACCGGTCCCCAGCTGAAGCCGTCCGCGAATACGGTGCATTCAACAATCGCCGGGCCGCCGGTGCCGTTCGGTTCCTGCGGCAGAACGAGCGAGGAAGACATCGCTGCGGAGAGAATGCGCAGTCCGTACGAACCGGTATCGACTTCAACATGATCGATGGTCTGGCAATTGCTTGTGCTGCCCGGGGCGCAGACCGTGACCGAGACAAAGGGTGTATTGACGCTGGCGATGCCGCTCGCCGTGGAAGGCCCGGCGTCCACCGTGATCATCGCCACGTTCGCCCCCGTTGGCATGGGCGGTTGCGTCGGCATGGTGGATGTGCCGGAGCTGCCGCCGCATCCGACAACGCTCAAGATTACTGCGATCGGAGCCAGTGCGATCGACCTCGTCATAACGCCCTCGTTACTGAATGTCGGTGACGGGCACATTCTGCGGCAGGAGCTCTGGAACATAAGCGCGGCCGAAGTACGCATGCATACGAGCGCTTGACTGCATGACGAGGCCCGGCAGTGCGATCGCAAAATGTTTGTGGTCTGAAAGGCTGGTGCGCGGCGCTTCGCTGTACTGTTTGAAGTACACCCCGAGCGTCTGCCGAAGGTCGGGCATCTTGGGCCCGCGCCAGGCAACCGCGAAGACTTTCCCCGCTGGCGAAACATATTCGCGCACCAGCGTTCCGGAGGGCGTTTGAATCTCGTGTACGGAATAGGCACGCGCGGCAGACACGCGCACCATGCCTTTCATTTTGAGCCCGTCGCTTGCGATGGAGCTCGCATCGGCACCGAGCGCGGCAAAGGCGGGAACGGATGCGGCCTGGATCAGGAGGGCAACGGCAAGCGCGCGACGCCTGTACGGGATCAACATCGTCGTGTAAACCTCGAAGATCGGCCTTAAGCTTGCGAGCAGAACACACACTCGCCGTCGCGCCTAGCTGATTTTGCGCTTATCCGCTGATACGGACAGTACGGCCCCGGGATTCGTTCCCGTGCCGCAACAGAATCACCTCACGTTTATGTCAAGAACGCTTAAGATCCCTGCCGGTTGACGGCACGTAAGAGCTGATCTTGCGGCACGCTCCAGCGCGCGGGAACCGCGCCGTCGCATCAGCGGTCATAGCTTAACGTAAGCCTCGTGCAGTGCGCCGCGCAGCTTCTACGATCGCGCAGAAGCGTCAACCTTCACAGGCTCTCGTGCGTTTACATAGCTGATGGATGGGCTGGAAGTGGAGTATCTAATGAAGAGCTCGAATGGCAGACCGTTTCGTGTTTTCGCGGCAGCGTCGCTTGCCACGCTGCTGTGCGCGTGCGTGGTCGCTCCACCGCCGCGGCCGCGCGTGGTTGAGGCACCGCCGCCGCGAACCGACATTTACGCGTATCCGTCCAACGGACAGACCCCCGAACAGCAGGATCGCGATCGCTACGATTGCTTTCAGTGGGCCATCCAACAGACGGGTTTTGATCCCAGCTCGCCAAGCGTGGCGCCGCACGAGCGCATCCAGGTGGTGGGCGCACCGCCGGCCGTGGTGCCGGGCTCAGGCGTGGCTGCGGGCGCGGTGACGGGAGCCATTCTCGGATCAATCGTGTCCCGGCCGCGGGATGCGGGCGCGGGTGCACTGGTGGGCGCGGTGCTCGGAGGGGTGCTCGGAGGCGCTGCGGAATCCGCGCAGAACCAACAGGCCGCACAGGCGAACACCCGGATCGTGGAGCGTCGCCAATCAGCCCAGCTTGAGCTCAAGGCGGGCGATTTCCGGCGTGCGGCCGGCGCATGCCTGGAAGCGCGTGGCTATAGCGTGCGCTGAAGGGTACGGGAGTTTTGGCAATGAATGGGAAACTTAAGCTTCTCGGCGCATTGGTGGCGTTTGGCCTCATGACCGGGACCGCATGGGCGGCCGAGCAATACCATCACGACACGCGCTATCACATGGACCATACGTATCCGGCGCGCGGCAACAGCGTGCGCGCGCTGCCTTCAGGGCACGTTCCGGTGTACGACCGGGCCCGCAACCCCTATTACTTTCACGGCGGCGTGTGGTATCGCCCTAACGGTGGCCGGTTCGTCGTGGTCGGCCCTCCGATTGGCGTTTTTGTTCCCGTGCTGCCTGCCTACTACACGACGGTGTGGTTCGGCGGCTTCCCGTACTACTACGCGAATGACACCTACTACAACTGGGTCCCCGCGCAAGGTCAGTACGAGGTGGTCGATCCGCCGACAGGGGCTGACACCAACCCCAATGACAACGCTGCCAACGACGCGCCGGCAACCGAGCCGGCGGCGGCTGCAGGCGAGCTTTACACCTATCCGAAGAACGGCCAGACGGCTGAACAGCAGGAGCAGGATCGCTACGAATGCCATCGCTGGGCGTCGGATCAGTCAGGCTTTGATCCGACGCAAAACCTGGGTGCTGGGGCACCGCCGGACTCGACGAAGCGCGCGCAGTACCAGCACGCGATGACCGCATGCCTCGAAGGCCGGGGTTACTCCGTCAAATAGTTTCTTTGCTCTGTACGACACCCGGCGCGTCGAGCTTCTCGCCGAGCAGGCGCCGGATCGCGACGTAGAACACCGGCACCAGTATCAGGCCGAATAAGGTTGCGAACAGCATTCCGCCGATGACACCCGTGCCGATGGCGTGCCGGGCATTGGCGCCCGCGCCGGTCGAAATCGCCAGCGGCAGTACGCCCAGAATGAATGCGAACGACGTCATCAGAATCGGGCGCATGCGCAAGCGTCCCGCTTCAATCACGGCCGCGCGCAACGTCTTGCCCTGGCGCTGCAATTCCACCGCAAACTCAACGATCAGGATCGCGTTCTTGGCCGCAAGTCCGATGATCGTGATCAGGCCGATTTTGAAATACACATCGTTCGGCAGTCCGCGCACGTCGGCTGCAAGCACGGCGCCGAGCACACCCAAGGGGACGATCAGCAGCACCGCGACCGGAATGGTCCAGCTCTCATAGAGCGCGGCGAGACACAGGAACACGACAAGGATCGATAAGCTGAACAACATCGGCGCCTGGCTGCCGGAGACCAGCTCCTGCAGAGATTGCCCGGCCCAATCAAAGCTGAAGCCCTTCGGCAGATCGCGCTCGATGATGTTTTGCATCGCGCGCATCGCTTGGCCTGAGCTTCTCCCCGGCGCCGGCTGCCCCTGAATTTCGATTGCGGAATAACCATTGAAGCGCACGAGGCTCGGCGACCCCATGACCCAGGAGGGATGCAGGACGGTCGACAGCGGCACCATCGGCACTCCCGCGCTCGGCGTTGCTGCCGGGTTGCTCGTCGCTGTCGCTCGGGAAGCGGCTAGCGCGCTGGGCAGGAAAAAATCCCCGATCACATCCGGATTCATGCGAAATGGCGCGTCCGCCTGGATTACGACGCGCAGGATGCGGCCTTGGTAGAAAAAGTCGTCGACGTATACCGGAGCGAGCATCAGTTGCAGCGCGGCATACACATCACTCGCCGAGAATCCCATGGACTGCGCCTGCACACGATCGACGGAGAGTTTCAACTGCGGTGAGTCCTGCAGGCCGTTCGGATGCACGCCCGCCAACGTGTGGGTGTCCGCGGCTGCCTTGCCGAGCAACTGATTCTGCGCTTGCACGAGCGCTGCGTGGCCGGCGCCGATGCGGTCCTGCAGATACATGTCAAAGCCGCCAAACTGGCTCAAGCCCTGCACGGTGGGCAGATTGACGACGAACGCCTGCGCATCCGTAAGTCCCATGAAGAGCGCGCCGTTTGCGTGTTTGATGAAGTCCGTGGCATTGGTCTTGCGCTTATCCCAGGGCTTGAGACGAACAAAGGCGAGCCCGACATTGTCACCCACGCCGACATAACTGAAGCCGCTCACCTGGAACACGTATTGAACGGCCGGATCCTTCTTCAGAATTGCATCGACCTTCGACATGACCTTGATGGTGCGCTCGATGGCGGCGCCCGGAGGCAGCTGCACGATGGCAAGCGCGTAACCTTGATCCTCTTCCGGCAGGAAGCTGCCCGGCAGCCGCGAGAACAGGAGGGCGCACAGCGCGACGATGACGAAGAAGCCAATCATCCACGCAGGCGCTCGGCTGACCGCCGAGCTCGTCCGCCGCGTATAGGTCTTCAGGGTCCAGTCGAAAGAACGGTTGAACCACCTGAAGAACACGTTCGGCTTGCCGTGCATTGCCGTCAACATGCTGGCGCACAGTGCTGGCGTGAAGCTCAACGCGAGAAAGGCGGAGAACGCGGTCGATACCGCGATGGTGAGCGCGAACTGCCGATAGATGACGCCGACGCTGCCGCCCTGCAAGGCACTCGGGATGAACACGGCGGCGAGCACCGAGGTGATCGCGACGATGGCGCTCGTGATCTGCCCCATCGCCTTGTGCGTCGCCTCTTTGGGAGCAAGCTTCTCCTCGCGCATGATGCGTTCGACGTTTTCGATGACGACGATCGCATCGTCGACGACGATGCCGATCGCGAGCACCATGCCAAACAAGGTGAGCTGATTGATGGTGAAGCGGAAGGCATACATGCCAATGAACGCGCCCATGAGCGCCACCGGCACCACCAACGTCGGGATCAGCGTGGCACGCAGGTTCTGCAAAAACACCAGCATCACGATGAAGACGAGGATCATGGCCTCGATCAGCGTCTTTACGACTTCGTTGATGGAGAAGTGAATGAAATCGGTGCTGTCGTACGGCACGAACCAGGAAACGCCGGCGGGCAGGCTGGTCTGCAGAGAACGCATGCGCGCTTTCACCGCCTCGGCTACCGCAAGCGCATTCGCTCCGGGCAGCAATTGCACGGCGACGCCTGCGACCGGCACATTATCCAACTGCGTGTCGCGGCCGTACTGGAAGGCGCCGAGCTCGACTCGTGCAACATCCTTCAGGCGCACCGTGGTGCCGTCGGTGTTGGTGCGCAGGATCACATCGTCAAACTGCGCGGGCGTGGAGAAGCGTCCTTCAGCGAGCACCGTCGCCGACATCCCTTGCCCTGCGACCAGCGGCTCAGATCCAACTGAACCCGCGGCGAATTGCACGTTTTGCGCGCGCACGGCGTTCAGGACCGCAGAGGGAGCGAGGCCGTAGCCTTGCAACTTGGCCGGGTTCAGCCAGATGCGCATCGCATATTCGGAGCCGAACTGGGTTGTGCTGCCGACGCCGGGCACGCGCTGCAGAGGATCGAGCAAACGAGACGCAATGACATTGTTGAGCGCGTAGGAATCCTTTGAGCCATCCTCTGACTTCAGTGCGATGACCATCAAAAACCCGGGATTCGCCTTGGCGACCGTTACGCCTTGCGCCGTGACCTCGGCGGGCAGTCGCGGCAGTGCGAGCGACAGGCGGTTCTGCGTCTGTACCTGCGCGATGTCCGGGTTCGTGCCGGTGTCGAAAGTCAGGGTGATCGTTGAACCGCCGCTCGAGCTTGAGGTCGAGCTGAAATACAGCAGGTGATCGATGCCGTTCAATTGCTGCTCGATGACCTGTGTCACGGTCTTCTCGACCGTGTCGGCATTGGCGCCGGCAAAGGTCGCCGACACGATGACCTGAGGAGGCGCGATCTGCGGATACGACTCGATCCCCAGCTCGCGCAGGCAGATGACGCCTGACAGCGTGATGAGGATCGCGATCACCCACGCGAAAATCGGGCGGTCGATAAAGAATTGCGGCATCGAAGGGTCTCTTAGGCTACTGACCGGGCGGGGCGGGCGCCTCCGCTTTTGCCGGCGGTTGCCAGGGCGTTGCCTGCACGGGACTGCCGGGCCGCGCCTGCTGCAGACCGGAGACGATGACGCGATCGCCGTCGGCAACGCCGCCGCTTGCGATCCACACAGCGCCGTCCAAGCGGTCCGTGGTGAGGTGTTTGACGGCGGCCTTGCCGTCCGCACCGACCGTCAGCACAAAGAAGCCGGTGTCATCGCTTTGTACCGCTGCGGCGGGAATTCGAAATGCAGTTTGTGCGCCGCTCGTGACCCGCACATTGACAAACATGCCGGGCAGCAATGCGTGCTCCGGATTCGGCACGATCGCACGCAGCGTGACAGAACCGGTGGCGCTATCGACCGCCGCGTCCGAAAAATCGAGCGTGCCGCCGTGCGCGTAGTGGGTGCCGTCGGGCAGAGTGATATCTACCTGCGCCTTGTTCTGCTCAACGAGCTGCACATGGCCGCTGGCTTGCGCGCGCCGCAGCCGCTCGAGATCGGCAGCCGCCTGACTGAAGTTCACGTAGATCGGATCGATCTGTTCGACCGTTGTCAGTAACGTCGCCTCGCCCTGTCCGACGAGTGCTCCTTCGGTGACCTGCTGCTGACCGGCGCGGCCGGCAATGGGGGCGGTTACATTGGCGTAACCCAAGTTGATGCGAGCGATCTCTACAGTCGCCTGGAATTGCTGCACGGCCGCCGCCGCCGTGCGCTCGTTGGCGCGCGCGTTATCAAGATCGTTCTGCGAGATGTAGTGCTCGGGTGCCAAATCGGTCGCCCGCTTGGCCAACACTTTTGCGTTGGCGGCGCTCGCTTCGGCGGAGGCGAGATTGGCGAGTTGCGCATCCAAAGCGGCCTTCAGCGGATTGGGATCGATGAGGAACAGCGTCTGCCCCTGCTTTACATCCGCGCCTTCGGTATAGACGCGCTTCAAGAGCACGCCCGCGACGCGCGCGCGCACGTCCGCCTGTCTTGTCGGCGAGAGCCTGCCCACGAGATCGCGGATGAGCGGCACCTGTTCAGCATGGGCCGTGACGAAGGCGACTTGCGGCGTCGGCATCGCCATCGGTGGCGGCGCCTTGGCGCAGCCGACGATAAGAGCCGGGACGGTCGCTACGATAAATATGCTTGCAGTTACAGCCGATTTCATATGGGGGTTACGGAGCGCATCAGGATGCAAGGAGCGAGCGTGCTGAACGGGGCGTGATCGTATCATTTTGTCGGCGCGCCCCGACAAGTGATGCGCGACCTCGCGCCTGTCTCGCAAGCGCTGTGAAATGAGCACTATTCGTGTGCGGCCCCGGCATGTCTCTTGCTTTGCCGCGCGCGCGGGCAAGCATGTACTGACCCGCGGGGCAGTCATGCACCGACACGCGCTTGCCGCCGCGGCAATCCTCTCTGCGTTCACTCTCGTCGTGCGTCATGCAACGCACGCCGTTGCGGAGGCTGCTCGCGATCCGAGCGCAGTCACGCGCGGCGCGCGCACCATCCGGCAGTGCGGGCGGGAGACTCCGGCGCCGGCGCGCCGCTGTCCGGTATGCATAGTTACGAGCGGGCATATTTTACGGTGGCCGAGGCTCTTTTCATCACACCTGAAGGGATCGGCGAAGGCTTCGGACCGCGCTTCAATCTTGACTCGTGCGCCGGTTGTCGCGCGCAACCATCGGTCGGCGGCGCATCGCCTACCGTCAATCCGCAGGTAGCGAGCGCAAGCGCCTACGGCGCAAGGAACAGCGTGCCGTCGTTCGTGCGCGCAAACGGTCCGATGCGCGCGGCGGGTCTCAAAGTGAATCCCGATGGCACGCCCGAGAGCGGCGTGCACGCGCTCTTCGTCGTGAGCGGCCGCGTCAATTGCAACGGCAATGCTTCGAACTGCAATATCGCGCAGGATGATTTTGCCGCCCATCTCGCGCACCACAACTTGAGCATGCGAATTTCGACGCCCGACCTACCGCAGCGGTCTCGTGGAGGCCAGCGACTCGAGCACGCGCACCGCAAATCTTGCGGCGCACGCCCAGATAAACAGCCGTGTTGGCATCACCGGCCGCTTCAATCACAGCGGCAACACCGGCACGGTCACCCGCTTTGGCTGGAGCGCGCAGGACTCCTCCGCGCTCATGTTTGCGGGCGAGGCCTATAACGTCGAGATGGGCATCACGAACGAGCTCTGTCCGATCGGGCGTGACGAAACTCCTGGCTGCGCCACCGCTGTGCAACCACCAGCGACACCAGCATGAGCGCCGCAGCGGGCATCCATGTTTCGAGCTCGACGCAATTGCTCGGCATGTTCGTGCGCTTCCTCGTTCCGCCCGCGCCTGCAGAGGCGACGCCCGGCTGGCGCGGCGTCCAGCGGCCACGGCAAAGAACTGTTTGCCAATACCGGCTGTGGGCTCTGCCACACGCCCAGTCTCACCACCGGCAACAGCAACGTCGCCGCGTTGCGCAATCAGAGTGTGCGCCTGGACTCGCGCCTCGCGCGGCCTCAGGCGATTGAGCTGCAGGCGAGCCGCGGCGACTCAAAGTACGGTCCGTCGGAGGCGCGTGCCGTGCTTGGGTTCTACAAGAGCTTAAGTCCGAATGACACTCAGGACCTGCGCAATTTTCCGCGCTCACTATAGGGCGCGCGTTGAACGCTTAATCGAACTTGAGGTAGGTCAGCGGCAGCGCGGTCGTGTACTTGATCGTCTCGAGCGCAAAACTTGCGCTCACATCCAAAAACGCGACGGTTGCGATGAGGCGCTTGTAGACGACGTCATAGGCGTCGATGTCCGGCACGACAATGCGCATCAGATAGTCGACGTCGCCGCTCATCCGGTAGATCTCGGTCACTTCCGGGATCTCACGCACTGCAGTTACGAACTGCTCGAACCAGGTCGCGTTGTGGTTCGCGGTCTTCAAGGTGACGAATACCGTGGTACCGAGGTTGAGAGCGCGCGCGTCAAGAAGCGCCACCGTGTGCTTGATGATGCCGTCGGCCTGCAGGCGCTTGATGCGCCGCCAGCAGGGCGCCTTCGAGAGCCCCACTCGATCGGCAATCGCGGCCGCGGTGAGCGTTCCATCGTGTTGCAGAAGGTCCAGAATTCTTCTGTCGAGCTTGTCCACGCAACAATATTCCTAGATATAAACTTATATTGCAATATTGTTGCATGAAGAGCGCGTTATACCGTGAACTACGCAACCCCGTCGCCCATCTTTAGGACTACGATCCCTCGATGCAGATTTTCAAGTTGTTCACCGCTCATCCGCAAACCGTCGGAGAGAGCTACGGCGAGCACTTGCTGCGGGCAAGCTCCTTCGGGCTGCGCATGATGCTCGCGGGCGTTGCCTGCTTGCTGCATGGCTTGCTGCCATTTCTGTTCGTGCGCACCGGCAGCCGTGCGATCAGCGAACTTAACGAGCAGATGGTTATCAAGCGATCTGCCGCATCCTCTCCGCGCGCATTACGCGTTGATCTTCTGAAGTCCTAGTCGTGCAGCCGCAGCTGCGCGCTCCGCCCCCCAGTTTTGTGTGGCTGCGCCTCGCGTTGCCCGGCGTCGTGGTCGCCGCAGCTCTGGCACTCTTGGCCAAAGCCTTGGCCGGGGAGCTTGCCGACGGCGTCGCCGGCTTGCCGAAGCTGCCGATTAGTCCCGTCATGGTCGCCGTCATGCTGGGAATGCTCTGGCGCAACACTCTCGGGGTGCCGCGCTTTGCGACTGAAGGGCTCGAGTGGGT